>ERZ840407.554-NODE-554-length-25524-cov-6.360399_pt1 | contig 25524 bp, 21 predicted proteins | sample MGYA00519877_ERZ840407 | MGnify/ENA primary metagenome ERZ840407 (study PRJEB31850, sample SAMEA3708875) | human gut metagenome | biome: human gut; feature: human-associated habitat; material: faeces | place: China | collected 2014 ...
TGAAGGCGCTGGACGCACTGGCAGAGCAGACCCAGTGCACCATCGTGGGCCAGGCGGCTGTCCTGGCTGAGGGCGATGCAGCGGAGCGCAAGGATATCATCTACCTTGAGCCGCTGCCTCTGTTCCTCCACTGATCGAATATGCGTCGGCCGCTCTGCGTCTTCTGCGTTGGTACGCTGGGGGTAGAGTTGGTGTGCGCGTTTTTGCCGCAAACGGGGCTTTTGCTGCCGTTTGCGGCATTTTTTGTGCCCGCGCTGCTCTGGTTGCTCTTTGGCAAAAACAGCCGGGGCTATGGCGTCTGCCTGCTGCTGGGGGCTCTGGCCGGGCTGCTGCTCACGGCTCATACCCGGCAAAAGCTGGACCGTGTCCACGCCGCTTACGCTGATCGGGAAGCGACCCTGACCGCCGAGGTGGAAGAGGTGTCGGCCTCCTATTACCCGGGCGTCGTCCATGCGGTGCTGCGGGTGGAGCCGACAGGCGGTGAGAAGACAGCATTCCGGATGGAGTGTGTCTGTATGCCAAAGTGCACAGCCGGGGAGCGGGTGCAGGCCCGCTTTGCGCTGGAAGTACCAGCCCGGACACAGCAGCTTTCTTCCTATGCGGACGGCATCGCCCTGAGCGGGGAATATCTCTCAGGAATGAAGCACCTGGGCCCGAGTGAGAGCTTCCGGGCCAAAACGGCGCGGCTCCAAAGGCGGCTGAGCGCGGCTCTGCGCAAGGGGATGGCACAGGGCCCGGCGGGGGTGCTGGCGGCCATGGTGCTGGGTGACCGCACTCATCTGTCCAAAGACCTTCGCAGTGCCTACCGGGCGGCAGGTCTTTCCCATGTGCTGGTGGTCAGCGGAATGCATGTGTCCATCCTCTGCGGCAGCGTGTTTGCAAAATACCTGCCGGAAAAGAAAAAGCGGGAGCGCGGTTATGCCAGCCGGAGGCGGCAGGCGTTGTTCAGCGCTGCCATGGCCCTGCTGTTGGTCGGGGTCACCGGGCTGACGCCCTCGGTCCTGCGGGCGGCCACGGCGGTATGGGTCAGCGCGCTGGGCGTCTGGGTTTACGGCCCGCCGGATGCCCTCACCTCGCTGGGCGTGGCAGGCGTCTGGATGACGCTGGGCAACAGCTACGCCGTCTGTGACATCGGCTTTGAGCTCTCCTTTGCGGCGGTGCTGGGCACACTGGCCGGGGCGGAACTGGCCCGGAAAAGCCGCCGTTTCCCGCTGCTGCGGAACAGTGTGTGGGAGACGCTCTGCGTTTCGGCCTGCGCCAGCGCGGCCACTTTCCCGGTGCTGGTGCTCCGGGGGTTGAGTGCCAGCTTGTATGCGCTGGTGTCCAGTGTGGCCGTGCTCTGGCTGGTGGAGCCCATTTTACAATTGGGCCTTGTCACGGCTCTGTTTGGCTGCTGGCCCGCGCTGGCCCCGCTGCACCGGGTGTGCTCCCTGTGCGCGGCCACGCTGGCAGGGTGTTTGAACCGATGGGCCCTCTGGGTATCCGGCTGGCCCGGGGCACAGATCTATTTTGACACTGCCTGCGCCGCCCTCGTCTGCCTGCTGTTGTTGGGGCTGGGGTGGCTGGCGTACCACTGGCGTGTCCGGCCGCGGGTGGCACTGCCCTGTCTGGTGCTGACGGCGGCGCTGGCCATCGGTTTGGGGAACGTCCTGAACCGGGAGATCGTCCGGGTGGAGCTGGCCGGGAGCCGGAACGCTCCGGCCGTGGTCATCACGCGGGGAGAGAGCGCCGTGGTGCTCTTCCGGGGCGGCAGCAGTACCCAGCAGGCGGTGGAAACGCTGCTCACCCGGCGGGGCGCGCGGGAAGTGGAAATGCTGGTAGACCTGCGGATGAACCCGCGGACGCCCTGCACGCTGGAAGCCAGAGAGCGGATGGCAGCAGACGAGATGCCCCGCTATACTACCCGCCGTGCCCACAGCAGCCCGGCAGAGCTGGAAGTGCTGCGAGTACAGAATGGCTGCATCGTCCGTATCACGGCGGCGGGGCGGCAGTTTGCTGCCCTGAGCGGGAGCGTCCCGTTGGCAAAGCCTGTCCGGGTTGACTGGCTGCTGGCAAGCCCGGCCCGCCCGGACGCGGTGCAGTACACAGACTGCCTGACACTGAGCAGTGCGTACCGCTGGATGGAGGAAAACGCGGAAACAGAGACCGCCTCCTGCCTGGCGCTCCGCCCCGGCGGCGGGGAGCGGCTTTCGTGAGCGCTTTTCAAAGCGGGCGGAATATGATAAAATAGCACTTGACAAAACAAAAAGGAGGCCAGCCTTTTGGCAACCGAAACAAAACTCCGGCAGCTGGCAGAGCAGGGCTGTGCGGTCTACTATTTTTATTCCAGCGAGCGGTATCTGGTGCGGCGGGCGGTGGCGGCTGCGTCCCAGCTGCTGGCAGCAGGGGAGGACGAAGAGACCACCGTGCTGGACGGAGCGACCCCGGGCATTGAGCAGCTCATCATGGCGGCGGGTACCATCTCGTTTTTTGGCACCCGGCGCGTGGTCGTCCTGCCGGAGATCGACCCAAGCGCTTACAGCGACAAAGACCTGGACGAGCTCTGCGAGACGCTGGGCAGTTTGGAAAACGCCGTGGTGGTGCTGGGCACCGTGTTTGACCTGGAACGCAATAAGCTCAAGCTGGGCAAGCGGGCGCAAAAGCTCATCAACCAGTGCAAAAAGCTGGGCTTTACCGAGGAGCTGGCCAAACCCAAGCCCTATGAGCTGAAAATCATGATGATCGAGCGGGCCAGGGAGCAGGGAACAAACCTGCCCGAGGGCGCGGCCGGTGCTTTGCTGGAGCGCTGCGGCGAGGACCCGTTTCTGCTGGAAAATGAAGTGGACAAGCTCTGCGCCGTTTCCGGCTACAAGACCGTTACCACGGCCATGGTGGCCGAGATGGGCACTGTCAGCCTGGAAGCAGACGTGTTTGAGATGATCCGGATGATCACGGCCAAAAACGCCACGGGTGCCTGCAAAAAAATGCAGACACTGCTCCGCCTGCAGCAGGAGCCCATTGCCATTACAGCGGCCATGATCGGCAGCTATGTGGACCTGTACCGGGTCAAGCTGGGGGCGGTCCGGCGGAAAAACTACAGCACGGTCTTCAAGGATTTCGGGTACAGGGGGAGCGATTACCGGCTCAAGCGCTCGGCGGAGACAGCCGCCCACTACACGCTGCCCCAGCTGGAAGCCTGTATGCAGGTGCTGCTGGAGCTGGATAAAAGTTTGAAAAGCCAGCCTGTGGACGACGGGGTGCTGATGGAAACGGCCCTCTGCCGTCTGGCACTGGCGGGGAGCAGCCGATGAACGAAGCAAATTTTGTACACACCAGCCGGGTGCTGATCGTGGAGGGAAAATACGATGCAGCCCGGCTTTCCCATTTGACCGACGCCATGATCCTGCTGACGGACGGGTTTGCGATCTATAAGGACAAAAAGCGCCAGCAGCTGTTCAAGGCGCTGGCGAAGAAGAACGGCCTCATTCTGCTCACCGACTCGGACGCGGCAGGGTTCCGCATCCGCAACTACATCACCAATTTAGTAGGGGCGCGGAATGTGGTGCAGGCCTATGTCCCGGCCATTCACGGCAAGGAGAAGCGGAAACCCCAGCCCGGCAAAGAGGGGCTTCTGGGTGTGGAGGGCGTGGACGACGCCATTGTGGTCAAGATTCTGCGGGAAGCACTGGGCACGGAGGCCGATGCGGCAGCCCCCCGCCCGGAGGGACGGCAGATCACCTATACCGACCTGTACGATTGGGGCCTTTCCGGCACGGCAGGCAGCGCGGAGCGGAAAACAAAGCTCCTCAACGCGCTGGGCCTGCCGCCGCGCCTCTCCAAAAAGGAGCTGGTGGAGGCGCTGAACCGTCTGTACAGTTTTGAACAGTTGAATTCCATGCAAGAAACACTCTTTAAAGATGAAGAATAAGACGATTGAAAAACCCGGTAATCCGGCGGGGATTGTGCTATAATAGTAACATTATGCGCACTGGGTGTACGGAAACACCCGCAGGGCAAAAATCCGGCTGCACAAATCGGTGCGGCGGTGGAAGAAAGAGGAGAAAAATCATGGAACGAGAAAAACTCAAATCAAGACTTGGGTTTATCCTGCTTTCCGCAGGCTGTGCCATCGGCATCGGAAACGTATGGAAATTCCCCTACATGGCCGGCCAGGGCGGCGGCGGCGCGTTCGTGCTGTTCTATCTGCTGTTCCTGGTCATCTTGGGCCTGCCCATCATGAGCATGGAGTTTGCAGTGGGCCGCGCCAGCCACAAGAGTCCGGTGCACGCCTATCAGGCACTGGAAAAGCCGGGCCAGAAATGGCACATCCACGGCTACTTTACCCTCATTGGCTGCTACTTGCTGATGATGTTCTACACCACCGTGGCCGGCTGGATGATGCATTACTTCTACATGACGGCTGCGGGCAAGCTCTCCGGTCTGACCGCGGATGAAGTGGCAAGTGCCTTTACCGAGATGCTGGCAAGCCCCGGCATCATGGCGTTCTGGATGGTCGTGGTCGTTGTGTTCAGCATCTTTGTCTGTGCCCGTGGCCTGCAGAACGGTTTGGAGCGTGTGACCAAAGTCATGATGATCGCTCTGCTGGCCATCATGGTCATCCTGGCCGTCAACAGCCTGTTCATGCCGGGGGCAGCTGAGGGCCTCAAGTTCTATCTGGTGCCGGACTTTGCCCGCATGAAAGAGGTGGGCGTCGTCAACACGCTGGTGGGTGCTATGAACCAGGCGTTCTTCACCCTGAGCCTGGGCGTGGGTGCCATGGCCATCTTTGGCAGCTACATTGGCAAAGAGCACGCGCTGCTGGGCGAGTCCGTCCGTGTGGTGGTGCTGGATACATTCGTAGCCATTACGGCCGGCCTCATCATTTTCCCGGCCTGCTTTACTTATGGCGTGGACCAGACCTCCGGCCCCAGCCTCATTTTTATCACCCTGCCCAACATTTTTGCCAACATGGCCATGGGCCGGCTGTGGGGCAGCCTGTTCTTCCTGTTCATGGCGTTTGCCGCTCTCTCCACGGTGCTGGCCGTGTTTGAGAACATCATCTGCTGCGATATGGAGCTGATGCACTGGGACCGCAAAAAGTCCAGCTGGGTCAACCTGTTCCTCATCATTGCCCTCTCATTGCCCTGCGTGCTGGGCTACAACCTCTGGGCTTGGGATGGCTTTGCCATCTTCGGCGGCGCCGTGCTGGATCTGGAGGATTTCCTCGTCAGCAACCTGTTCCTGCCGCTGGGTTCGCTGGTCTACCTGCTGTTCTGCACCTCCCGCTATGGCTGGGGCTGGGAGAACTACAAAAAAGAGGTCAACACCGGCGATGGCCTCAAAGTGCACGACTGGATGCGCGGCTACCTGACCTACGGTTTGCCGGTCATCGTGCTGTTCATCTTTGCATTTGGCCTGTACGATAAATTCCTGGCGTAACCCGGCAGCCGGGGCCGCTGTAAATGACCACTGACCCCTAAGAGGCGGCCCTCCTTCCCGGAGGACTGCCTTTTTTTGCTTCCACAGGAGGAAAATGACCATGTATATTCTGATCTGTGATGATGAGCCCGCGGTGGCCCGGCAGGTGGAACAACTTGCCCGGCAGCACCTGGAACAGCGGGGCATCCCGGTGCAGTGCACCGTCTGCACCCGGGGCGAGGAGGTGCTGGCCCGGTCAGACCTGGCCCAGTACCAGCTGGCCCTGCTGGACGTGGACCTGGAGACCATGACCGGCATTGCACTGGGGCGGCGGCTCAAGCAGCAGAACCCGGAGCTGGTGCTGGTGTACATTTCAGCCTATCTGGAGTTTGCTCCTGAGGGCTACACGGTCCGTGCGTTCCGGTATCTCCTCAAGCGGGATATGGAGCGGATGCTGCCCAGCTGTCTGGATGCCGTGCTTGCCGAGCACAGCCGGGAGTGCCGGACGCTGCCCATCCGGCAGGGGCGGCGCGAGACAGAGGTACCGCTGGATCAGATCTATTATCTGGAGAGCGACCTGCGCAAGATCAATGTCTATGGTGAGACGCTCCACAAGCCGCTCTGCTCCTACTACGGCAAACTGACGGACCTGCCCGCCTCCCTGCAGGAAGACGGTTTTTTGCGGGTCGGGCGCAGCTTTGTGGTCAACATGCGGTATATCCGGCAGATCAGCAATTATAAAGTGATGCTCCAGAACGGCGTGGAACTGGGCGTCAGCCGGAACGGCTATGCAGCCATCCGGGGCGCTTATCTGGAGTGGAAAGGGCAGTTTGGCGATGAGCTATGAGTTGAAGATGAAGCTGCTGATGCACCTGGTCTGCATCGTGCAGTGGGGCGTGTTTGCCCTCATCCACTGGGAGATGCTGGGCAAAGGCAAGTGGAAACATCCCTTTGTCTGTACGGCGCTGGCAATGTGCGGGATGCTGGTAATTTCGCTCTGGATCGATTTCGGCTTTTTCAATGCCGCTTCCATTGCGTTCAACGTGCTGTACCTGCTGGTGACATCGGCGTTTTTTGGCGGGACCATCCGCCAGAAGCTGATGTCCTGCATGGCCAACGGCGTGGTCTGCCTGCTGACGGAAAATACAGTCATATATCTCTATACCTATCTAGAAGCGGTTCCGCCTGCGCAGGTGATCCGGCAGCCGCTGGGCGTTCTGCTCATGGCAGCGGCTATGCTCATCGTGGGTGGCATCACGGCTCAGATGGCAAAGCACTGGGGCCAGAAGCAGGCGCTGGAACCGCTGCAGCTGGTGGTTGCCATGTTCTTCCCGGGGGTGGTCGTGGTGCTCAACATGCTGCTGATGGTCTCGGGCGGCCGGTTCGACGCCACCCAGTTCAGCGTGCTGTTTACGGTGGGGCTCACGGTGGCGGTGTTGGTGCACCTGCTCTTTGTCCAGATGCTCAACGAGCAGGTGGTGCAGAAAAAGGATTCTCAGTACCGTGCCACATTGGAGCAGGAGCGGGCGGAAGCCCTGATGGAATCCTACACCACCCAGCGCCGCCTGACCCATGAGTTTGCCAACCATCTCGAAGCACTGAGCCTGATGCTCCAGCAGAACGACGTGACCGGAGCCCGCGGCTACCTGACCTCCATCAGCAAGACCATCCAGATGAACAGTGCCATCCTCAACACCCACAACCCCCTGCTGGACGCTCTGCTCAGCAAAAAGTACGAGGAAGCAGCCCGGAAAGGGGTCATGATGTACTTTGACCTCTCGGACCTGAAAGACATCCCGCTGGATCGGACGCATCTGGTCATCGTGGTGTCCAACCTGCTCAACAATGCCATTGAGGCGGCGGCACAGGCGGCCCCGCCCGAGGTGCATGTCCGGATGAAAAAGACGGAGGGAGAGCTGGTGATCTCGGTGCGCAACCGGGTCAGACAGAATGTGGAGATCCCGGAGGGGCAGCTGCCCCGTTCCACCAAGCGTGAACCTGGCCACGGCATGGGGCTGGCCAATGTCTGTGCGGTGCTGGAGGCGCACAACGCCGAGTACACCCTCAGCTGCCGGGACAACTGGTTCCGCTTTACCTGTGCGTTCCCGACCAACGGAATATGACATCCTGAGATGCAGAATATGACAACTCCCGTGCATTGGCGGCACAAATCTGGTATGATAAAGGCAGTAAAGGCGGCCTGAGCGGGAATGGCGCTTTGATTGCGGCCGGATTTTTCCGGGGCGTCTGCTGATGCATAAGGCCCTGCGATGCGTGTGTGCAGGGCCTCTGGCCTTTGCTTTCCGAAAGTCTGACGGGGCTCTTGGCGGCAGTCTGGGGATTGCTGTACATAGAGAACTTGACCGCTGTGTGGCTTGCGGCGGGCGGCACCGTGTGTGGGAACGGGGTGCTGCCCGGCGGGGCTATGTGGTTTTGCAGGTCAAGAGCTTCGCCGGGCTTTTTCTTTTTTACCGTTTTGTCATATTTCACGGTTTGTTTCTTGTTTTTTCACCGGGTGCATGGTAAAATTAAGATATTCTTGAACAAGAAAATTCACAAAACTTTAAATTTTACGGTTAAAATACCCGGAAAGAAAGTGGGCGGAGCGGATGCGAGACAAACGGGCCGGAAAGGCTGTGGCAGCGTTGGCCATGGGAATTGTGGTGGCCGCGGGTCTGGTGGCTGTGGGCGCAAAGGAATCCGGCCCCAGCCTGACGTATCATGAGCTGCTGGTGCTGGCCGGGGATAAGACTCAGGCGGCCTCCGCGGAGCAAGACCTGGAAGCAGCGTCTGGCCTGCCGGAAGCCATCGGGGAAGAAGCGGTCGCTGTCAGCAAGTTAAAAGAAGAGCTGGAAGAGATCGACGCGGAAAACGGCGCTTCCAGTGAGGCCGTGCCGGAAGAGATGCCGGAGTCCGAGGCGGCTGCCTCGGAAGAAAGTGCCTCGGCGGAGAGCACCGCCCCGGAGGCTTCCTCGGCCTCGGAAGCTGCCGCGTCTTCCGTGCCATCCAGTGCGGCGGAATCCCATGCCGTGTCCGAAGCCGCCAGTGCCCCGTCCAGTACAGCGGCCAGCAGTGCCCCCACTGCAGAGGAACTCTGTGACCAGCAGGTTGCGGAATATATCCGCCAGATCGAGCAGCTGCAGGCCCGCAGTGAAAAGCGGCTTTACAGTATTATGCTGTCGGCCTATAGCGAGTATATGTCTCACCCGGTGGAGGAGCGGAGCCTTGTGACAAAAGTGTCTGCGGTCCTCTCCAAGAGCGGGGAGCTAACGGCCGCCCAGAACCAGTGTGACGCGGAGTTTGCGCAGATCATGGCTGCCATGCGGAAGACCCTGCGAGAAAATGGCCGGGATGAGAGCATTGCGGATGAGGCGGAAAAAACCTATAAGCAGAAGAAAAACGCCCTCATCAAGGAACTGACCAGCCAGGCCTACAGCGGCGGCGACGGCAGCGGCCAATCCGGCAAATGGCTGGCCGAGCACGCCGATGGAAACATCGTGGACTGAGATGGAAATAAGAAAAACAGCGCCGCTGCGGCTCTGGGAGAATTTCCTGAGAAATGCAGCGGCGCTGTTTTGCAGATGAAACACTTTCGTGTCCTGAACTTCACGGAAATCAATTTACAAACCTGAAGAGATATATTATAATAAAATCGCTGTGTTTCGATATAACACAACCAAAGGAGGAAATTTTGGTGCTGGTTACTCTGATTGAGAGCGTTTACAATTTTTTGTGGGGAGATCTGCTCACTCTGCCGCTGGGCGGGGTGACGCTCAACCTCTCCCTTATGGTCATCCTGCTGTTTACGGCGGGCATCTATTTCACACTACGTACCCGGCTGCTTCCGATGCGGCTGTTCCGGGATATGCTGGACGCTGTCTGCGAGAAAAAGCAGGGGAAGCAGGGCGGCCTTTCGTCGCTCCAGACGCTGGTGGTCTCCACCGCTACCCGGGTGGGTATGGGCAACCTCGTTGGCGTGGTGGCGGCGGTTTCCGTGGGTGGTGCAGGGGCCGTGTTCTGGATGTGGGTCACGGCGCTGCTGGGGGCGTCCACTTCCTTTGTGGAGTCCACGCTGGCGCAGAAATATAAGGAGCCTGATCCGCTTTATGGCGGCTGGCGCGGCGGCCCGGCATTTTATCTGCACAAGCTGGCAGAGCGCAAGCGGGGGAAGCTGCTCAAAAAATCTGTTGTGGCATCGTTGTTTGCGGCGTCCGGACTCATCTGCTGGTGCGGCATCAGCCAGGTTATCAGCAACTCGGTGAGCGAGGCGTTTTCCAATGCGTTTTCCATTCCGCCGCTGGTGACGACCCTTGCGCTCACCGCGCTGGCGGCAGTCATCGTCCTGCGGAAAGATGCAACGGTCAAGAGCCTGGATGTTATTGTTCCCATCATGGCGGGCTGCTATTTCCTCATGACGCTCTATGTTGTTTTCACCAATCTGCCGCAGCTGCCCGGCGTGTTTGCCCGCATTTTCTCGGAGGCATTTGGCCTGCGGCAGGCAGCCGCTGGCGGCTTTGGAGCCGTGGTTATGAATGGCGTCAAGCGAGGCCTTTTTTCCAATGAAGCAGGCTCCGGTTCTGCTCCCTGCGCGGCGGCGGCTGCCGAGTGTGATGACCCGGTCAAGATGGGATTGGTGCAGGCGCTGGGTGTTCTGATTGACACCATCGTGATCTGCAGCTGTACCGCTTTTGTAATGCTGCTGGCGCCGGAAAGCGTGACCGCTGGGCTGCAGGGCATGAATCTGTTACAGGCAGCGATGCAGTACCATCTGGGCGGCTTCGGAGTGGTGTTCATTGCCGTCACGCTGGCACTGTTCAGCTTCTCAACGTTTATCGGGATTTTGTTCTATGCACGATGCAACGTGGCTTATCTCTTTGGCGACCATTGGGGCTGGCAGACCGCCTATAAGCTGCTGGCACTGGCGATGATGCTGGTGGGCGGTATGGCAGCCTATACGGTCGTATGGGATTTGGGCGATGTGGGCATCGGCCTGATGACCATTTTCAATATGATCGCTCTTTACCCCCTGTCCGGCGAAGCTTTGACCGCTCTGCAGGAATATGAGAAGAAAAAGCACCTGAAATAAAAATCACGGAAATAGAAGGAAAAAAGCACCGTGCCCTGCTTGTAAGATGCAAGCCAGGGCGCGGTGCCTTTTTTGCTGGAGGAAAATGAGAGATAGAGGGGCATTCGATCGGCTTAATTGCTGAAAAGTATAAGTTTGTCAGAAGGGAAGCACAGGAACTTATGAAATGAGAAACCGCGGATGGTTCAGAACGGATAAGAAATCAGACAATTTGTAAAGAAAGCTCAAGCTGATGCGATTTTTTTCAGACAGTAATATAATGAGGACAAGGCGAAAACTATTGATTGTTGACGAGACACGTGATAAAATAATATGAGACTTAAAATGTGAAATAATGTCATTTGATAAAATACAAAATATATTTATTGCTGACAGGATAAAGCGGGATGCTAAATCAATTGAACGATACGTATGAATATTGAATACAAATTTCGTCAACAAATATTGTCAGATTTCTGAATTCGGAGACTTAAAATGAAATGACTGCACGGGAGAAAAGGAAAAATGAATGCGGTGAGTTTAGAGAATAAAACAATTTTAGTTACGGGGAAGTGTGAAATAATACGCGGCTGTCATAATAGGGACAAGGGTACGGCAGAGAATGAAAGGCTCCGCAACCCGAAGTTCATATTTTCTTACCCGAAGAATGAACGACTGATCTTTTTGGATGGCAGAAATGCCGCACAGGAAGAAATCTCGACCATGAGGGTGGGGTGACAGCCAGCGGACAGGTGTACGAGCCTATCCGCTCTTTGTGTTGGCCGAGATGTTGATGAAGAAATTGAGTGGGATTGTGGGAAAGATTTATGAGTAAGAAACTTGCGATTGCGATGTTCGGACAGAAGCGATTATCGAGAGAAGGCGGAGTAGAAATCGTTGTCAAAGAGCTCTGCACCCGAATGGCACAGAATGGTTGTGACGTGACCTGTTACAACAGAGCAGGCCATCATGTGAGTGGTGCAGAATATGACGATGCTGGTAAAACGGAGTACGAGGGAATTCGTCAGAAATCTGTTCCGACTATTGAACGGCGTGGACTTGCTGCTGTAAGTTCATCTTTTTTTGCGGCTCTTTACAGCGCATTCGGAAGATATGATGTAGTACATATTCATGCCGAAGGACCAGCTTTTTTTACATGGCTGCCGAAGATGTTTGGTAAAAGAGTGGTGGTTACCGTCCATGGCATTGATTGGCAGCGCGAGAAATGGCAATCAGGACTTGGTTCTAAGTTTATCCACCAAGGCGAAAAAAATGCTGCGAAATATGCAGACGAGGTCATTGTTCTGAGCAAAGGAGTGCAGGACTATTTTAAGGAAACTTATGGAAGAGAAACGCACTTTATTCCTAATGGCGTGAATAGGCCGCAGATTCGGGAAGCAAGTCTGATTAAAGATAAGTTCGGGCTGAAAAAAGACTCATACATATTGTTCCTCGGTCGTCTGGTGCCAGAAAAGGGGATTCGATATCTGGTTGAGGCCTTCAAGAATGTCAAGACGGACAAAAAACTGGTCATCGCAGGCGGGTCCAGCGATACGGATTCCTTTATGGAGGAATTGAAAGACCTGGCGAAGGGTGACGATCGGATTCTCTTTACCGGGTTTGTACAGGGAGCAATGCTAGATGAACTATACAGCAATGCTTACATTTACACGCTGCCGTCTGATCTGGAAGGAATGCCATTAAGTCTTCTGGAGGCAATGAGTTATGGCAATTGCTGTCTGGTTTCCGATATTCCAGAGTGTGCAGAGGTTGTGGAAGATAAGGCGTTAATTTTCCAAAAGACGAATGTAGAGGACTTGCAAGAAAAATTGCAAGATGCCTGTGACCATCCTGAAATGGTTATGAAAATGAAGAATCAGGCAGCTGACTTTATCTGTGCAAAATACAACTGGGATGAAGTTGTAAAGGAAACGATGAAACTGTACAGGAGAAAATAATAGATGAGAGTATTGATAATAAATAAATTTTTATATCCAAATGGCGGATCGGAGACGTACATATTTAAGCTGGGTGAGGCACTGGAGCAGCACGGACATGAGGTTCAGTACTTCGGTATGGAGCACGAAGGCCGCTGCGTGGGCAACCGGGTCAATGCTTATACATCTGATATGGACTTCCACGGTGGCAGCAAACTGAGCAAGCTGACCTACCCGATCAAGACGATTTACAGCAAGGAAGCACGGGTACAGTTGAGAAAAGTTCTGGACGACTTCAAGCCGGAGGTCTGTCACCTGAACAACTTCAACTACCAGCTGACACCTTCCATCATTCTTGAAATCGTGAAGTGGCGCAAGGAGACCGGAAGAGATTGTAAGATCATCTTCACGGCACATGACTACCAGTTGGTCTGCCCGAACCACATGCTGAACAATCCGAATACGCACCAGAACTGTGAGAAGTGCCTCGGCGGTCATTTCGTGAACTGCATGAAAGGCAAGTGTATTCACGGTTCCACGGCGAAGTCAGCCATCGGCATGATGGAAGCCGAATTCTGGAAGTGGAAGGGTACCTACAAGTACATTAACACTATGATTTGCTGCTCTGAGTTCATGAAGAGCAAGATGGACAGCAATCCTCTGTTTGCTACTAAGACCGTGGCAATGCACAACTTCATCGACAAGGTGGATTGGAAAGAAACGGAGAAGAAGGATTACGTCCTTTACTTCGGCCGCTTCTCTGAGGAGAAGGGCATCGGCATACTCATCAAGGTCTGTAAGGAACTGCCGGATGTACAGTTCATCTTCGCTGGCACCGGTCCTCTGGAAGAGACAGTAAATGGTATTAAGAACATCAAGAACGTTGGCTTCCAGAAAGGTGAGGCATTGGAAAAGCTCATCCGTGAGGCACGGTTCTCCATCTACCCGTCTGAGTGGTATGAGAACTGCCCGTTCTCTGTGATGGAATCCCAGATGTATGGCACACCGGTGCTGGGAGCGAACATCGGCGGCATCCCGGAACTGATTCAGGTTGGCAAGACCGGCGAGCTGTTCGAGAGTGGTAATGCTGAAGATCTGAAGAAGAAGATCGAGAAGCTCTGGGGTGATGAGAAGCTGTGTGAGCAGTATAGCAAGAACTGCAAGGACATCAGCTTCGATACCATTGATGAGTATTACGAGAAAATTATGAAGGTGTATCAAGGCTAATTAACAAATAGCCTTTGTGACGGAGGATAAAAGAAAGATGAAGAATTATAAAATTGCTGTGGCCGGAACAGGTTATGTGGGGCTTTCGATTGCAACCTTGCTGAGTCAGCATCATCAGGTGACGGCAGTAGATATTGTGCCGGAAAAAGTTGAACTGATCAATAATCGCAAGTCTCCGATTCAGGATGACTACATTGAAAAGTATCTTGCAGAGAAAGAACTGAATCTGACCGCAACACTGGATGCAAAGGCTGCATACTCTGGTGCGGACTTTGTCGTTATTGCGGCACCTACCAACTACGATAGCCACACCCAGCACTTTGATACATCTGCGGTCGAAGCTGTGATCAAGCTGGTCATGGAATATAACCCGAACGCCATTATGGTCATCAAATCCACGATCCCTGTGGGCTATACCGCATCTGTGCGTGCGAAGTTCGGCAGCAAGAACATCATCTTCAGCCCGGAATTTTTAAGAGAGAGTAAGGCTCTTTATGACAATTTGTATCCGAGCCGTATCATCGTTGGTACGGACTTGAATGATGAGCGTCTGGTCGAAGCAGCACACGAATTTGCCGGTCTGCTGCAGGAAGGTGCCATCAAAGAGAACATCGACACCTTGTTCATGGGCTTCACCGAGGCAGAGGCAGTTAAGCTATTCGCCAATACATATCTGGCTCTGCGCGTGGCTTATTTTAACGAACTGGACACCTATGCAGAGAGCAAGGGGCTGAACACCCAGCAGATTATCAACGGTGTTTGCCTCGATCCTCGTATTGGCAGTCACTACAATAATCCGTCCTTCGGTTACGGCGGCTACTGCCTGCCCAAGGACACCAAGCAGCTGTTGGCAAACTATGCCGATGTGCCGGAGAACCTGATTGAAGCTATTGTCGAGAGCAACAGAACTCGTAAGGACTTCATCGCCGACCGTGTCCTGAAGCTGGCTGGCTACTACGGCTATGACGAGGACAACGAATACGATGAGAAGCAGGAGAAGTCTGTGACCATCGGCGTGTATCGCCTGACCATGAAGAGCAACAGCGACAACTTCCGCCAGAGCTCCATTCAGGGTGTCATGAAGCGCATCAAGGCAAAAGGCGCAACTGTGATTATCTATGAGCCGACTCTGAAAGATGGCGACACCTTCTTTGGCAGCGTTGTGGTTAATGATTTGGCTAAGTTTAAGGAAATGAGCCACGCTATCATTGCAAACCGTTACGACAAGTGCCTGGATGATGTGAAAGAGAAAGTCTATACACGCGATATTTTCCAGCGTGATTAAGAGGTGGATATGCAAAAAGAACGATATGAAGGGATAGATGGGTTAAAGGCATATGCCATTATTGGAATTGCTCTGATGCACGTATTATCGAATGGAAAATACGAAATTGGAGGATTTGCATTTAACCAGCTTATTCCGTCTTTCACAAACCTCGTTTTCCTTTTTATGATGGTCAGCGGCTTTGGTATGTGCTGCGGCTATTACCAGAGAATAATTGACCAGAAAATCAGCGTAGAGGATTTCTACAAGAAACGGTACATCAAAATCTGGCCGTACTTTGCACTGCTTTGTGCGTTAGACTTTGTGATTTCACCAAGCAAGGAATCCTTGTTTGAAGTTTTCACAAACTTGACATTATGCCAAGGGTTACTGCCGAATGCCAAGATTTCGGTCATTGGTGTGAGCTGGACACTGGCAGTCATTTTTGTGTTCTATATGCTGTTCCCGTTCTTCTGTTTTCTGATTGGAAATAAGAAGAGAGCGTGGGGCGTAGCAGTTGCGGCACTGATGTTTAACTGGCTGTGCGCTAATTACTTCAAAGCTGGAAGGACTAGTATCGTCTACGATGCGATTTACTTTATCGCAGGTGGCCTGATTTTTCTCTATCGAAAAGAACTGGCCGAGTTCGCATCGAAGTACAAAATCATCGCCGGAGCGGTCCTGCTGATTGCCACGGTTGCGTATTTTGCGTTAGGCGGTTTTACACTCACGATGCTGTTCTTCTGTGTGGCAGCACTAGTCTATACCCTCGGATGCAAGCGGGGGGGGTACTGGTCAATCCAGTTGCCAAGTTCCTCGGTGGTATCAGCTTCGAGATTTATCTGTGCCACATGGTAATTTATCGTGTGCTTGAGAAGTTACACCTCATTCATCTATTTGAAAATGGTCTGCTGGCATATATTTTCACAGCTGTTGCAGTCATCTGCGGCTCGGTTGTGTTCTCGGTATGTGCCAAGTGGTTCTTAAATAAAGTCGAAACATTCTTAAAAGAGAGAGTTAGGAGAGTTAATCATGTCTGAAGAAAAGAAGTTAAATGGTACGGTCATCGTTACCTATCGTTGTAACGCTCGTTGCTCTATGTGCAACCGTTATAAGGCACCTTCCAAGCCGGAAGAGGAAATCAGCATCGAAACCATCAAGAAGCTGCCGAAGATGTACTTTACCAATATCACCGGCGGCGAGCCGTTCATCCGTACTGATCTGAAGGATATCGTGCGTGAACTGTACAAGAAGTCCGACCGTATCGTTATTTCCACAAATGGTTTCTTCACCGACCGTATCGTTGACCTGTGCAAGGAGTTCCCGCAGATTGGTATTCGTATCTCTATCGAGGGTCTGGAACAGACCAATAACGAGATCCGTGGTCTGCAGAACGGCTACCAGCGTGGTTACGGCACACTGAAAAAGCTGCGTGAGATGGGCATGAAGGATGTCGGCTTCGGTATGACTGTTCAGGACAAGAACGCTCCTGACCTGGTGCCTCTGTACAAAATCTCCGATGAGATGGGTATGGAGTTCGCTACCGCTTCTCTGCATAACAGCTTCTACTTCGTTGAGGCAAAGAACATCATCCATGATCGTCCGATGGTCGCAAAGAACTTCGAGAATCTGGTCAATGAACTGCTCCGCAGCAACAGCCCGAAGAAGTGGTTCCGTGCATACTTTAATCACGGCCTGATCAACTACATCTACGGTCAGAAGCGTCTGCTGCCTTGCGACATGAGTTTCGACACCTTCTTCATCGATCCGTATGGCGATGTTATGCCTTGCAATGGTACCAAGGATAAAGAAGTCATGGGCAACCTGAACAATCAGACTTGGGATGAGCTGTGGAACAGCCCGGAGGCAGAGAAGGTTCGTGCAAAGGTTCGTTGCTGCGACCGTGACTGCTGGATGATCGGCAGCGTAAGTCCTGCGATGCACAAGTACATCTGGAAACCTGCTACCTGGGTTCTGGTACACAAGTTCAAGGCACTGTTCACTAAACATCCGTACAGCATGTACGAGCTGAAGATCTGCCGTGACTACCGTGACGGTAAAGTCACCAAAGAGGAACTCGATAAGTGCAGCACTTGCGATATGAACTGTGTTATTAACAATGGTCTGAGTGAGGCGAGCAAGGAGCAGTTGAAGCATAAGTCCGGTGAGGAAATCGTGGATGCCGATATCGCACAGCAGATGAAGCAGTGATAAGGAATGTGAAAAATGTTATTAAAAGTAGAAAAACTCGTAAAAATGTATAAAATTCCAATTCTGGGGGGGTGGCGAAAGAACTAAATTATCTCCTCGGAGTTGACATTCCGAGATGCGTTGTTATTGGGAATAATGTCAGCTTCCCACATAACGCTATCGGAACGGTGATTCATGATAACACGGTCATTGAAGATAACGTGAGAATTTACCAGAATGTCACGTTGGGACGTGCTGACGTTTATAAATCCGAAAAAGACTCTCCTTCAGAGTTTAAAGGATTCTTTCTTAAAGAAGGAGCGTGTATATGTGCTGGGGCAAAGCTGATATGCAAGAAAGGGACGCTTGTTATAGGTAAAAATGCTGTAGTTGGGGCGAATGCTGTTCTGTTAAATTCGATTGGAGACAATGAAATTTGGGGCGGTGTTCCAGCAAGATTTATTGGAATGCGCAAGACAAGTGACAACGAAATGTAAAATAAGCAATGGAAATTGTAATGGTGGGAGAAAGTAATGGAAGACCGATTTAATAAGGAAAAAAGTCTTGAGCTAAAAGGTGTTGCAATTATCTTTATGTTCTGGCTACATCTCTATGGACACGACAATCTTATCCAGAATGGAAATTATTATACGGAGTTATGGGGGGGGGAACGCAGTTCCTGCTTACGTTGAGTAGTATATGCGTACCGATTTTTATCTTTATAGCTGGATATGGGTTTGCCATCAAGCAAGGCTCGGAAAAGTCTTTGCTGAAGACAATAGGTGGACTGTATAAGAAAATCTGGCTGGTAGCACTGTTCTTTTTCCCTCTTGCACTTTTTCTTGGAAAGCTGGATTTCAAAATTACTGAATTGGGACTGAATCTGTCGGGATTTTACTTTAGCTATTGTGGAGAATGGTGGTTTGTTTCGCTCTATGTGTTGCTTGAAGTCTATGCGCGAGTTTTGGAAAAGACGAAGGTCTTGAACAATTTGAAACTGGTAGCATTGATTTCCGGATTATTGATGATTGCTGGATATGGTATGAAAGTGTTAATTCCGACAGCAGAAAAAATCAATACGCTCGAATGGATTCCATATACTTTTTTGATTAAGCAACTGATTTTCATCAGCGGCTATATATGTAAGAAACTGGATGTGTTTAATAGACCAGCTGTTGCAAAATTTGGAATACTCGGATTTATCGCGTGGGCATTTATGTTTAGTAATATACCACAATCGTTCTTTCTTCCAATTGTAGTACCATGCTTTATAGCAGCATTTTGTTGTGTCCCGATTACCGGAATAATGAAAAAAGGATTACTGCTACTAGGAAAAAATAGTACTTATATGTGGCTGACTCACAGTTGGCTGATTTATAAATTTCTGCAACCCGTTATTTTTTCTATGCACGATGTAGTAGCTAATTTGATAGTGCTTGTAATAACCGATTTACCAGTTGCTTTCTGTTTTAAGTCGTTTGAGGGTAAAGTGAGCAAGCTACTAAGTGATAAATGCAGTTGTGTCACACAATAAAAAATATTGGAAAGTCTGCATTTTTATAGAGGGCATGCAGGCAGTGAGGGAACATAGCTTATGAAAATACTCATTATTAGAAATTATCCAAGCTATATGGATGTGGAAAAAAATACATACAACATCCAAGAGGTTGGACTGGCAAAAGCATTGGTTCGAAAGGGTAATGTTTGTGATATTGTTTTTTGGACGGACAAGGATGAAAAAGAAGTTGCTATCCCCGTTGATGACAGAGGAAAAGTGACTGTTTTTTATAAACACGGAAAAACGGCGTTAAAAAATACCGTGTATTCCGGATGTGATGAATTGTTTGCACAATATGATGTGCTGCAAACAGCCGAGTACAATCAAATGCAATCATGGATTCTGGCAAAAAAGTATCCAGAGAAACATATCGTTTATCATGGTCCATATTATACGCCATTTAATAAACGATACAACTTGATGTGTACGGTATTTGATTTGTTCTTCCTAAATAGATATCGGAAGATTGGAACACATTTTATAACAAAAAGTAAGCTTGCTCAGGAATTTCTGGGGAGCAAAGGCATAAAAGCCTCTAATGTAAAAACAATAGGTGTCGGAATAGACACCCAGATGCTTTCAAACGGAAAAACTGAATGTAGTGAACCGTTGTTTTTGGAAATGTGTAAAGATGAAAAAGTAAAGCTTTTGTATATAGGTCGCTTTGAAGAGAGACGGAACATTCCATTCATATTTGATATTTTTGCTGAAATTCTGAAAAAAAGTGTTAATGCAACCTTGTATATGATTGGTACAGGAGATAAAGATTACACAGAAAAATGCTGGAAGCATGCAACAGAACTTGGTATACGGGAAAATATTGTATATCAGGAGAAGATGGAACAGAAGTACCTATCTGACGTTTATAATCTGGCAGATTTCTTCCTGCTTCCAACAAAATATGAGATTTTTGGAATGGTACTTCTCGAAGCCATGTATTACAAAACTGTTGTGCTGACAACGGATAATGGCGGATCAAGCACACTGATTGATAACGGTAGGAATGGTTATATTCTTCAGGATGAAAACGCGAGCAAATGGGCCAATGTGGTATCCGAGGTTACATCAGAGAAAATGAACGCTGTTAAAGAAGCAGCGCACGACACCATTGCTGATCAATATACTTGGGATAAATTGGCTGATTCATTTATGGAGAGTTATAAGAAGCTGGATGATAAACGAGAGGTTTAAAATGAAATCAATAGCATTTGTTATACCATGGGGGGGCAATCTCCCAGTATATTTCCAATTATGGCTGGAGTCATGTAGAAGAAATCCGAGCGTAGAGTTTCTTATTTTTACAGATGACTATACGGAATACAATTATCCAGACAATGTAAAAGTGCATTATATGAGCTTTGAACAGATGAAAGAACTGTTTCAAAAGCATTATGATTTTCCCCTGTCAATTAGTGCTCCATATAAGTTTTGTGATTTTAGACCTGCCTTTGGTGAGATTTTTTCTGACTATTTGGTGGGCTATGACTATTGGGGGCATTGTGATGTTGACTTAATATGGGGCGATATACGGAAATTTGTTACGGATGATGTACTAACAAAATATAAACGAATTTTTTCAAGAGGACATTGCAGCATTTACGAAAATTCATCGGAAGTTAATGCTTTCTACAGAACACTTCCGGCGTGTGGCTGCCAAGATTGGAAAAATGTATTTCAAAGTGAAAAGTCTTGTTGTTTTGATGAATGGGCTGGTCATTGTGGCGGTGGGATGTCGCAAATCATGAAGCTGAATGGCATTGAAATTTATGACGAGGTATGCAGTGCCGACATAAATGTGAACCATGGGAAGTTTCAAATTAACAGAATGCCAAAGTACAAGAATCTATATTTTGAATATAAAGAGGGGAAATTAGCCTTAAAAGCAAATGATACAAGCAGAGAAGTACTATGTGCACATTTTCAGAAGCGGGAAATAAGCATCAATAAGAATATAAACTATGAAAAGTATTTCTTTATTGCACCAAATTATGTGACAAGTGAAAAAAGAATGATTAGAACGCATTTTAAAGAGGAAAAACTGTTCGAAATAAAGAGATTGATGAAACGAGTGCAAAGTAAAGTGAGGTAAAAAATTATGCTGGATTTTTTTTATAAAGGAGTGACGCCGTGGGCGGTAGCAGACAAGAAGCAAATATACATTAATCGAGTATGGGGACGAATTGCGAACTATACATATCCAGTGTATTGCAATTTTAATAAGATTAAGTTGAATAGTAATTATGCTTCTAAGATATGCCACCATAAAGTTATTGTGTCACTTACATCGTTTCCAGCGCGAATTGATAAAGTTTACTTATGTATTAATAGTCTTTTGCGCCAATCTTTTAAAGCGGACAAAGTTATTTTATGGCTAGCGGATACACAATTTCCAGATGGCACTGGAGTTCCCCGAAATCTACTTGATTTGGTCGGAAAAGACTTTGAAATTAGATATTGTAAAGATCTTAGATCATATAAAAAAGTGTTTTATACTGCACAAGAGTTTAAGGAAGATATAATTATTACTGTTGATGATGACACATTGTATCCGGAAAGTTGGTTGCTTGATTTAATAAAGACATACATTAAATACCCCAATTGCGTATGCTGTTATCGAGCACATAAGATGGTACTGAATGGAGAAGTGATCACTCCATATTCAGATTGGATTGGGCTTTCCCCGGATGAAATGGGGCCAGATATGCTTTTAGTTCCTATTGGAGTAGGAGGTGTGTTATATCCTCCGAAATATTTTGATAATGTAGATTTTGATTATGAAAAAATTAAAGAATTATGTCCGACAGCAGATGATTTGTGGCTAAAAGCACTTGGCATTGTTAATGGATATAAAGCGGTGAAAGTTTATCCCAACTCAAAGGAATGGTTTACAATTGTCTCGTCACAAAAACAAGCATTGATGAAAACCAATGTTGGAAGTAGTATGAATGATATTTCGATTTTCAACTTACAGAGATACTATAAGATTAAACTGTAAGGAGGTGAGCAAATGCAAATTAGTAAAAGCAAGGCACAGATTTTCATAGGAACATTGTTGCTGGTTCTTTTTATTTTTACTGTAGACTTTCGGACAAGTATCTTTAAAAGCGTTTACATTGCATATGCGGTTGTTATGGTAGCACTTTTTTTGATTTATCGTGGAGCAAAAGTGCAAATAACAACGAGAATTCCGCCTTTATTGGCATTATGGATAGTATCAATCACATGGGTTATAACAACTTTAAATATTAGCTATATTATAAAATATGTATTTGCAATTTTACTATTATATTGCTTTTATAAGAAAAAAGAATCTGGGATGTATCTTGTAAATGGGTTGGTTGTTGTTGGGATTATTTTTGCAGGAGCGACTTTTCTGTTTTATTTTTTTCCCAATATATATTTGAACTCAGTTGTTCCTAAACTAGCCGATTATCTAAAAGAAACTGCTGTAATAATGATGAGAACTAATCGATATCCTGGATTGACAGGACACTATAGTACAAATGGTACTTATTTGGCTATTGGATTTGGCGCAGTAATTTCAATTATTTTTTGTAAAGCAGGCGAAAAAAAGAAAAATTTTAATTATTTAATCGTGTGCTTGCTAATTCTGGGTGCACTTTTGCTAATTGGAAAAAGAGCGCATCTAGTTTTTTCTGTTGCAGCCGCTTTTGGTGTGTATTGGCTCAGTAATGATAGAGATAAAGTAAACAGATTGATTAAGTTGCTAGGGATAGTACTTGTTGCAGCAATTCTGTTTGTAATTATGGTGAATCAAATTCCTGCACTGAGTAATACATTTAATAGATTTTCAGAAACGGCAGATTCTGGTGACTTTCTTATGTCTAGAGGTCTATTCTACGCTGAAGCGATATCACAATTTAAAAGTCACCTACTGTTAGGCTGTGGATGGAAACAAATGGTTAATTTGTTGGCTCATGATGTACATAATATCTATATTCAGTTACTTGCCGAAACAGGCCTAGTTGGATTTTCGTTTTACACTATTTTGTTTGTTTCTGGACTTCTTATGGCAGTTAGGCTTGTGAAAATGGCTGCTTCTAGTAGCAGCGAAAGTATAGTTGATAAAAAACTCATTTTTTTTGCAGCATACTATATGTTCTTTTTTATTCTATATGGCTTTACGGGAAATCCGTTATATGATGAACAACCGTTCTATTTGTTGATGATTTCATATGGGATACTGTTATTTTATAGTAGGGAAGGATTAGATAATGAAGAAAGTACATATTTTGACATTTCATAGGGCATTAAATTATGGAGCAATACTACAATGCTATGGCTTGTATAAAACTATCTCACAAATTAGCGAATGCGATGTTATTGACTATAGAGCAAGCTGTATAGAAAATAGATATAAGGTGTTTGTGGCTGGTAAATCGCTAAAGGGAACTATAAAGGCTTTGCTCACAGTCCCCGCAGTTAAAAAGAAAAAAACTAAATTTGACGAGTTTATAAAAAATAACATTGAAATGACGCAAACTGCGAATAGTCATGATGAATTGAAACGCATGAGTTGGGGTGAATCTGATTGTTTCTGTGTTGGAAGTGATCAGGTTTGGAACCTTGACTTGATAGCAAGTGATTCGTCATACTTTTTTGATTTTGTTCCACAAGAAAAAAAACGCTTTTCTTATGCAGCGAGTATAGGGGCGAATTTAAAAGAAGAGTGGAAGAATGCGTTCCAAGCATACCTAGCTGGCTTCAGTGCGGTATCAGTCAGAGAAAAAACAGCACAGAAGCAGTTGGATAGCTGTGGAATAACGGCCTCAGTGGAAATAGATCCGGTGTTTTTATTGAAAAGGGAAGAATGGTTTGATAAAGCAAGAAATACTAATAGTGGTTCATTTGTGCTGATTTATTTGCTACAAAAAGCGGATTCATTTATGAAGTCTGCGATTGAGTTTGCGCAAAAGCATGGAAAAAAAGTAATAATTATATCAACTGGATTAAAACGTGAGTATGATGCAGAGTATGTGAGTGATTGTGGCCCAGAGGAATTTTTGGGGTACTTTAAGGAGGCAGATACAATATTCACAAATTCTTTTCATGGTATAGCATTCTCGATACTATTTAATAAACAATTTTATTACCAGTTGCAAGGGAATAACGTGAAGACAAATAGTAGATTATACGATGTTATTAGTCTATTTCAATTGGAAAAAAGAAATATTGATAATATTGATAATGAAGATTATATTGATTATTCATTTATTAATACTGTAATAGAGCAGAAAAGGGAAAGTGCAATTGACTACCTGAAAAATCAAATTGTAGGATAATGAAGGATGAAAGATAAGATAAAAAAAGTACTTACTACTTATAAGAATCTTCCAGTGCAAATGAAAGCGAGCCTTTGGTTTGTACTAAGTACGGTTCTTCTTAAAGGAATCTCTTTTATAACAGTTCCAATTTTTACCCGAATAATGGACACTGAGCAATATGGTATATACAGTGTTTATCTAACTTGGTGCGAGATTTTTACGATAATCGGGACGTTTGGATTTGAGTCATGCGCATATATGAGTGTGCTGACAAAGTTTAAGGGAAAAGATAAAGATGAAGCAGAGGCTTCATTACTTGAATTATCATTTGTTTTAACAACAATACTGTTGGCTGTTTTTGTTATTTGTGGCGAGCAGATATCTCAGGCAGTAGGGCTACCACAGAATATATTGATGCTCATGTGCATTCAGATATATTTTATTCCAGCGGTTAATTTTTGGTCGGTGAAAAACCGATTCCAATATAAATATAAAAGGCTGGTTTTTGTATCGGTGTCGATGGCCATAGTAAATGCAGTATTAGGCGTTTTATTTATCAATAATTTCTTTACTACGAATCAGGCAATCGGAAGAGTTATATCGATTGTGATTGTACAGGCGATATATGGAATAGCCTTATTACAGATGTTGATTAAAGGAAAGCATTTCAGGATATCTGCAAAATATTGGAAATGGGCACTCAGATTACATCTGCCTTTACTTCCGCATACACTCTCGCTCAAAGTGCTGGCAGGAGCGGACAAAATAATGATTAACACAATGATAGGCGCTACAGCAACTGCGCTATATAGCGTTTCGTATTCTGTTGCGGTTGTTGTTAATCTCATAAAAACGAGTATTATAGATGCCATTAGACCCTGGATGTACACATGCTTGAGAGATAATAACACTGATAACATGAAAAACGTAATGAATGGTTTACTAGTATTTGTGTCAGCGTTAACACTCGTTTTTGTTGCGTTTGCGCCTGAAGTAATTAAAATTGTTGCACCAGTAAGCTATTATGAGGCTATATACTGTATGCCTCCAGTTATGATAAGCTCATTTTTCACGTTTCTTTATAGTACTTTTTCAATAATTGAGATGTATTATGAAGAAACCAAAAAAGTCATGGTGGCATCTATTGCAGCGGCAGTATTGAATGTTATATTAAATGCCTTGCTAATTCCTGTATATGGGTATATCGCAGCGGCTTTTACAACGCTTATTTGTTATATTTTTCTTGCAGTATTTCATTATTTTATGGCAAAAAAGGTGTTACAGCAACACAATATGACTATTGGAATATTTGATGGAAAGATGACTGCAGGAATCAGCCTAATTTTGTTGCTTTCTTTAGTGGCGTTTGAGTATCTGTATACAAAAACAATTCTAAGGTATCTAGTAGTTGTACTTATTTTGCTTTTTATGGTTCTAAAAAGAAAATATTTTTATAGCCTTCTGAGAACAGTTCAAAAAAAATAAATGTATTAAGAATAACAAATAGAGAGGGTTGATTTCGTGCACAAAGAGGGGGATAATTTTGAGAGCAGAGCAGAGCAGAGCAGAGCAGAGCAGAGCAGAGCAGAGCAGAGCAGAGC
>ERZ840407.557-NODE-557-length-25197-cov-3.201814_pt1 | contig 25197 bp, 20 predicted proteins | sample MGYA00519877_ERZ840407 | MGnify/ENA primary metagenome ERZ840407 (study PRJEB31850, sample SAMEA3708875) | human gut metagenome | biome: human gut; feature: human-associated habitat; material: faeces | place: China | collected 2014 ...
TTCCAATTTTAACACCTGCCGCTGAACAGACAAATGTAATACAGCCTATAAATAATACCGCTGGAAGAATGGCAACCTTAAGGAATGCTAATGACACGCCTACTGCAAGTGCATCAATACTTGTTGCAACTGCAAGCACAAACATCTCTTTTAAATCGAGCTGTGCATCCATTTCTTTTACTTCGTCATCTTCCTTATCCGGTTTCACAGATTCCACAATCATTTTTCCACCAATAATTCCAAGTAATATAAATGCGATCCAGTGATCGATGCTTGTGATATACTTTTCAAACTGACTTCCTAAAAGCCATCCGACAAATGGCATCAATGCCTGAAATCCTCCGAAAAATAACCCGATCACAAGTGCCTGTTTTTTGTTGACCTTTCGCATCCCGAGTCCTTTGCAGATCGACACTGCAAATGCATCCATGGACAGCCCGACTCCCATCAGAAACAATTCAATAAAAATCGCCATCTTTTTTCACCGCTTTCTTTTTGTATCAGACATTTTCCGTGATATTTCCGCAGTTATTTTGTACTGTATGCGCCATTTCTGCAGTGATTTCCAATTTCCCTCATGTTTTTACTGATAATATTTATCTGTTAAATATGTCAAAAAAAGAGACTCCACGTATATTCCTGTACCGGATATCCTCGCAGATATCCCTACAAAAATATACATGAGTCTCATTCTTTAAGATTTGCCAGGTTCTTTTCGTGTGTGCCCACCAAAAGAAACCGGTATGTTGACAAACCACGCGATCACGCGAACTACTCCCTCACGGTTTCACAGACTGCTTCCCTTACAAACCAGCCTGTGCTTATCATAAGTTTTTCACTTATGCCAAACGCTGTTTTCACATCATATCTTATGCACCATGATTTGTCAATCAATGTTTTAATAAAAATACATTACCTTATGCAGCCCATGCTTTTTTAATCAGCCAAGCAATTCAAGAATCTCTTCTTTTGTGAAGCTTGCAGAATCCATTCCTTCGCCCTCGAGCACCTGCTCGGCAAGTTTCTTTTTCCGCTCCTGGATATCGATGATCTTCTCCTCGATCGTTCCCTCTGCCACAAGTTTGTATACCGTCACGACATGCTTCTGTCCGATACGGTGCGCACGGTCTGTCGCCTGGTTCTGCACGGCAACATTCCACCACGGATCGTAGTGGATGACGATGTCCGCGGAGGTAAGGTTTAATCCGGTTCCACCCGCCTTTAAGCTGATACAGAATACCGGAACATCATCGTTATTAAAACTTTCCACCATCTGCATACGTTTTTCCTTATTTACAGAACCGGTCAGAAGATAGTAGTCGATTCCTTCTTTTTTCAGGCGCTCTGTCAGACGGTCTAACATGGATGTAAACTGCGAGAACAGAAGGATCTTGTGTCCTGCTCCGACTGCGTTTACGATCAATTCCATACACATGTCGGTCTTTGCGGATTCTCCATGGTAATCTTCCAGTAAAAGTCCCGGATCACAGCAGAGCTGACGCAGTTTGGTAAGTTCGGAAAGGATCTGCATCCTGCCTTTATGGAACTCTTTCTCATTCTGCTGGCTAAGCATTTCCTTCATCCTGGTCGCATAAGCATCATATAACTGCATCTGTTCGCCATCGAGTCTTGCGAATACATTTTCTTCGATCTTCTCCGGAAGGTCTTTTAACACATCCCCTTTCAGACGTCTTAAAATAAACGGACGGATCATGCGCTGTAAACGCTCCATCTTGTTTGCATCCTGATTCACAGCGATCGGAAGCTCGATCTCCTCCCGGAACTTCTGATAGGTATACAAAAATCCCGGCATCAGATAATCAAAAATACTCCAGAGCTCACTGAGTCTGTTTTCGATCGGTGTTCCGGTCAATGCCAGCTTGAATGCCGCAGTGATCTTTTTGACACCTTTTGCCGCCTGTGTGGACGGGTTCTTGATATACTGTGCCTCATCGATGACCTGAATCGCAAATACAAACTTCTGGTACACTTCGGCATCACGTTTTAACAGATCATACGAAGTAATAAGGATTTCTCCCTCTTTGCTGTGACGGATGATCGACGCACGATCCGGTACACTTCCGGCAACAATGACTGTTTTTAACTGTGGTGCAAAGCGTGTGATCTCTTTCTGCCAGTTGTAGACCAGAGATGCCGGACACACGATCAGGGAACGGCGCAGTTCCTTTTCCCCAGCCTGCATTTCTTGCTGTTCTGCCGTTAAAAGGCTGATGACCTGAAGCGTCTTTCCAAGTCCCATATCATCGGCTAAAATACCGCCGAATCCATTCTCACGCAGCGTCTTTAACCACAGGAATCCATTCTTCTGGTAACTTCTCATAATAGAATTCAGCGCTTCCGGCACTTCATAGTCACTGTCCTCGATCGTCTTCATGTTGCGGACCATGCCCTTGAACTCTTTATTTTTCTCGATCGAGAGAAGCTGATTGTTCTTTAATGCCGCGTCCAGATACATTGCGCGGTATTTTGGTACAATTAAAGTGCCTTTTTTGAGATTTGTCTCCGTCAGGCGCAGATCCTCGCTGACTTCCGCCAACGTACTTAAACCGTCCTCTTCAATATTTAAAAAGTCGCCGTTTTTCAAACGGATATACTTCTTTTTCCTGTCATATTTTGAGAGCAGGTAGGCAAGTTCCTCCCGTGACATCTCATCGGAATGAATTTTTAATTCCAGAAGATCACTTTTTAACGAGATACCCACGGAAACGGCCGGGGAAGATACCACCTTTAAATTGCGGAAATTTTCCGTTGTATAAATGGTCATAAATTCACCCAGTCTTCTCAATCCACCTGAAACTAACTGATACAACATCTCCTCATTGTTCTTCAGCACAAAGACTGTCTGGGACAGCGCATATTCATTGAAATACGGTTCCACAAGATTTTTGATGCGGAGTTCCTCTGCGAGATCGCGCACTTCACCCGGTGCGATCTTCTCGAGGACATTATATTTATCATCCCCGTAAGCTGCCATCAGTTTTGCACCTACCGTATTCATATCCTGTCTGTCTAAATAAAGTTCAAACTCAGGTTTCGGCGGCACATAAAGGCTCTCATCAAATCCTGCCTCTTTTTCCACTTTAAAATATTTTTTCAGTAATGGAAGCAGGTCGCGGCAGAACATGGCAAGCTCATCTGCAGCGATATAAGTCTGTCCTCCGGTCTGGCGGTGCAGAAATTCAAAAAATTCTCCGACCGTTTCTTTCATTCCTGCCGGACTGCGGTAGATCATATCCGCGTCATAGAAATAAAAATATTTTTCACCGATGATCACAGAATCATCTTCCAGCATCAGAAAGATACCGGAACCGCCCTGACGGATAACCAGCTTCGGACGCTTTTCTTCCGGTGAAAATGTATAGGTATCCTCCGGTAAAAATCCTACCTCTGCCTCAAACGGCATATCCCCGACTGCCTCAAAAAAACGGTCGATCCCCACACTGTCTAACTCCATCGTGCGTTCATAACTGCCTGTATACGCATAATATGCATGGAACTGGCTCTGACGTCTTTTATCCATCTCCTGCTGTTCCATAAATGCGATCATACGTTTTGCAGATTCCGTAAATGCATCCAGATGATGATAAAACTCCAGTTTTTTACCGTAACGGACTTTTTCATTGATTTTAATCGAGTGTAAAAATGCAGAAATATTTTTGAGTACATATTTCTGCTCCATTCCAATCTTAAATTCCACCGTGGCATAACTGTATTCCATCTTGAAATAAGGCTCTAACTCCACCTTGCCGTAAATATTTTCCGGTAAAAGATAGGTGGAACCTGCGCGCATGGAATAACGGTTTAACAGATTTTTTAATGAAGTATCCGTTTTTAACTCTTTTTCCGTGCGGATGTCCTTCTGCTCTGTTTTCTGACTTACTCCAAGTTTTGCATTTAAGATATCTTTCGCCTGTCTGCGGTTCACATAGGCAAGCGCAACGGCTACACAATGTTTGCAGATGCCCTCATAGTTACAAAACGCCTCACAGTTGCAGCGGCTCTCTGAAACTTCCGCATATTCTTCATCTATCACAAGCCGGACATCGTAGTGATCCTCGACTGTTCCTTTTACTCTTCCAATTAATTCTGCCTTTGGAACGCCATCTTCCGTGTATACGTCATAGGAAAATTCCTGCACGAGTCCACGCTCATACAATTCCTTTCCCCGGCGGTATGCTGCCGGATATGCTTCCTGCTTAATGTCTGATATGGAAAACATGATTGCTGTGCTCCTCAATAGTATATTTTTTGCATCTTTCTATTGTAACATAAATTTGAGGATTCGGTTAGACTTTTTTCACTAAAATACAATCTTGATCTCCGTACCCACACCAACCTCACTTGTCAGCGTCATCTGCGCATCATGCTGCGCGACAATATGCTTTACAATGGCAAGTCCCAGACCTGTGCCGCCAGTGGATTTTGACCGGCTCTTATCGACACGGTAGAAACGCTCAAAGACGCGTTCCTGCTGTTCTTTCGGGATTCCGATACCGGTATCTTTTACGATCAGGACCGGTCTGGTATTTTCGATCGTAGTCACGATCGTGACACTGCCGCCTTTTTTATTATAACGGACCGCATTACTGCAAAGGTTAAAAAGCAGTTCCTCAAGCAGCGTCTTGTTTCCGTTCATTGGAACAGACGCCCCCTCTAAGTGCAGCGTCACCTCATTTTTATCTGCCTGCATCTGCATGGAATGAATGCACTGCTCCCCAAGATCATGCAGATCAACCGTCTCAAATTCAAGTTTTAAATCACTGTCATCTAATTCTGAAAGCTTTATAATATCGTTAATCAGTGACTGCAGACGCTCCGCACTCTTATGGATCTCATTTGCAAAATGCGCGGTATCCTCCCCGCCCGTCATTCCGCTTGCGATCAGTTCCGCATATCCGGAGATCGCAGTCAACGGCGTCTTTAATTCATGGGAAACGTTGGCCGTAAACTCCTGACGCATCTTTGCATGGTTTAAGATATCCATATGCTGTTTTTTGATCATGGAAATAAACGGGCGCATTTCCTCGTAAACTTCCGTTTCATCCACCAGGATAATATTGTCCGCCATTTTTTCGATCGGCGCCATGAGTCTTCGCGTCAGACGGTAAGAGTAAAATACACACATCAGAAATACCATCAGGCCGACCGCTAAGATCAGCCCTGACATCGTAGACACCAGATGATAAATACTTCCACTCTCTTTCGCAACACGCACAACGCTCCCATCTTCTTTTCTAAGTGCATAATAAAAGGTATGCTTTGACGACGTAGCTGAGACACGGATTGATTTTCCCTCGCCATTTTTTATGGCCTCCGCAATTTCCGGGCGTTCCTTATGGTTCTCCATGGAAGAAGCATCTTCCATACTGTCATACAGGACCGTGCCATCCGTATCCACGCAGGTGATGCGCAGCCCGTCATTTTCCAGTGAATATGTGATATCCTTCGAAAGTTCATTCGGACTGATCACCGAGACAACATGTGCACTTGCCTTTAAATCATCAAATATCTGTTCCTCCAGAATCTGATAAAAAAGAAACATAGAACAAACGGCAGTCACCACAATGGCGATTGCCGCAATCAACATAAAACCGGTATTAATTCTTTTTTTCATTCGATCATGTACCCCACATTCCGCACGGTCTTGATACAGCTTCCTGCTGCCCCAAGTTTCTGTCGCAGTGTTTTGATATGCATATCAACGGTACGGCTCTCTCCTTCGTACTCAAATCCCCATACCTGATCCATAATCTTGTCTCTTGATAAAACAATTCCCTGATTGAGCATCAGGTACTTTAACAATTCAAATTCTTTAAATGTCAGCTCACACAGCTGCCCTGCAACCGTAACGGCATGTTTGTCCATATCCATAAGGATATCTTCATGTATCAGCTGTGAATCTTCATTCATGCGGCTTGTTCTTCGAAGCAGTGCTTTCACACGGGAGATCAGCTCCATGACTCCAAACGGCTTTGTGATATAATCATCTGCTCCAAGATCAAGTCCCTTTACCTTATCAAGCTCACTTGTCTTTGCCGTTACCATAATGACCGGGACATCCGCGGTCGCCTTGTCTGCCCGGATCCTTGTTAAAATATCCAGTCCGTCTTCCCCCGGAAGCATGATATCTAAAAGGATCAGGGATGGGATATTTTTTCCCAGACGCTTAAAAAATGATGCGCTGCCCTCAAATTCTTCCACTTCATAACCGCTGTTTTTGAGCGCATAACGTTCAATTTCACGAATATTAATATCGTCTTCCACTATATAGATCGTTGCCATATTTTTCCTCAATCCCCATTTTTGCGCCCTTAAATCTGATATATCTTCTCGAACTCGTTTAACTGTTTTGTAAACTCTGCGCTCTCCTCTGCATCCAGCTGCTCGGTAAAACTGTGTTCCTCTAACTGGGTATCCTCTAACTGCATCATATATACCGCGATATTCGAACAATGGTCTGCAACACGCTCATAGTTCATTGCAAGATCTGACAATACAAGACCAAGCTCAATGGTACATTTCCCTTTTCTAAGACGCTTCATATGGTTTTTCTTTACTGTCTTGTTTAACTCATCAATGACTTCTTCTAACGGTTCTACCGTACGCGCAAGTGCCTCATCACCATCCACAAATGCGTTCGTGGTACGCTCTAAGATATCACGGAGTGCTGTGCTGTATACCTTCATTTCTTCCTTTGCTTTCTTGGAAAATACAGCGCCCTCTTTATACATCTGCTGTGCATTTTCCACCACGTTGATGGAATGGTCGGAAATTCTCTCAAAATCTGTCAGGCAGTGAAGCAAGGATGTCACTTTCAGACTGTCTTTGTAAGATAAATTCTGGCTGCTTAACTTCGTTAAGTATGCACTGAGTTTATCATCATAGGTATCTACAATATTTTCTTTTGCAATGACATCCTCGATCTTTTCTTCGGAGTACTCATCCAATACGGTCATTGCCTCTAAAAATCCTTCGTGTGTGATCTTCGCCATCTGGTTTGCCAGAGAGTGACACTGCTCAATGGCAAATGCAGGACTGCTTAAGAAGCGATCGTCTAAGATCACAAATACATCCTCTTTCTGATTCTGCTCCTCTTCTGTTTTCGGGATCGTCAAGTAAGCCAGCTTCTCTAATCCCTTTGTAAACGGCAGTAAAACAAGAGTCGCGAACACATTAAATATGGTATGGATCATTGCGATTCCCGCTGCTCCAACGACCTCATTGGTAAACTCAAATCCGATCAGCGCATTGCCTGTATAAAACAATACCAAAAACAAAATCGTACCGATTACATTGAAATAAAGATGTACAAATGCCGTTCTCTTTGCACCTCTGTTTGCCCCGATTGCTGAAATCATTGCCGTCACACAGGTACCGATATTCTGTCCCATGATGATTGGGATCACAGAGCCATAGGTAAATGCTCCTGTTACAGACAGTGCCTGTAAAATTCCGACCGATGCAGAGGAACTCTGGATGATCGCAGTAAGTACAGCTCCTGCCAATACACCAAGGAACGGATTGTGGAACATCGTTAAGATATTCGTAAATTCCGGCACATCTGCAAGCGGTTCTACCGCCCCGCTCATGCTCTCCATACCGTACATCAATACTGCAAATCCAAGTAAGATCTCACCGATATCTTTTTTCTTGTCGCTCTTTTTCGACATACAAAGTATGATACCGATCATTGCAAGGATCGGTGAGAAGGAGGATGGTTTTAACATCTGGATAAAAAAGTTATCCCCCTGCAGTCCACTTAAGCTCAAAAGCCATGACGTTACCGTTGTTCCGATATTTGCACCCATAATGATGCCGACAGCCTGTGACAGCTTCATAATACCGGAGTTCACAAAACCAACCACCATAACCGTCGTCGCCGATGACGACTGGATCACTGCGGTTACACCTGCACCAAGCAACACTGCCTTGATCGGGTTTGATGTCAGAGTCTCTAATATCTTCTCTAATTTACCTCCTGACATCTTCTCCAGTCCGGCACCCATTACATTCATTCCGTACAGGAACAGTGCCAATCCGCCAATGAGGGTCAGTACTCCAAAAATATCCATCTCAATCTCCTTTTGTATGCCGCTTTTCTTATTCTTTACGTTTTTTTGACATATAATTTATTTATACAGCATTTTTCGTCATTTTGCAATTAGCATAAAAAGGAGTATGTAAATTCGACGTCAACTTTATGTAAAATCTATGTAAAATCTCAAAGAAACCATTTATTTTTGTCTATTTTTAATTTTCATGCTGTCCGGTAATGGAATAGATCACCCACTCCGCAATATTGGTCGCATGGTCTCCGATACGCTCAAAATATTTTGCAACCATCAGCATATCCGTTGCCTGCTCCCCATTTTTTACATTCTCATTGATCTTTTTAATGAGCTGCTGTTTGAACTGGTTGAACAGATCATCCACCACATCATCTTCTTTGATGACCCAGTGTGCCATATCCATGTCTTTCTGCACGAATGCATCCACACTCTTGATGACCATGTCAGTTGTTTCTTTTGCCATTTCCTTGATCAGGTCAAGATTGATCGGATCCCCGGTTTCATAAGCAGCGTCCGCCATCAGTATCGTCATTTCCGAAATATCGGATGCATGATCCCCGATACGCTCCATATCCGTGATCATTTTCAATGCTGCTGAGATCAGGCGGAGATCTTTTGCCACCGGCTGCTGCTGCAATAATAATTTCATGCAGAGGCTTTCAATATCGCGCTCCTGATGGTCGATCTCCTCATCAAAGCTGATCGCTTTCTGCGCTTTCTCCACATCCTGTCTGACCAGTGCCGAACATGCCATCTCGATCGCCTGCTCGATCAGGCTTCCCATCTCAATCAATTCATCGTTCAATACCTGAAGCTGTCTGTCAAATCTGTTTCTCATGATTTTCCACTTCCCTCTTTCTTTTCCTGTTATAGATTGCTCTACATTTCTACACTTTTTTCTGTATGTCATGGCTGACCCAGCCCGCAGTATCATCCAAAACGTCCGGTGATGTAATCCTCTGTCCGCTTATCCTGCGGCACGGAGAATAACCGCTCTGTCTCACCCGACTCGATCACTTCCCCTAACAGGAAAAATACGGTCTTATCAGAGACACGGACTGCCTGCTGCATATTATGTGTTACCATAATGATCGTGTACTGTTTTTTCAGTTCAATGACAAGATCCTCGATCTGATGTTGAGATCGGGTCAAGTGCTGAAGTCGGCTCATCCATTAAGATGACTTCCGGGTTCACAGCAAGTGCCCTGGCGATACAAAGTCTCTGCTGCTGCCCACCGGACATGCCGAGCGCACTTTTTTTCAGACGATCCTTTACCTCATCCCAGATCGCCGCATCCCGCAGGGATTTCTCCACGATCTCATCCAACTTTGCCTTGGAGCGGATACCGTGTGTTCTTGGTCCATATGCGATATTGTCATAGATACTCATTGGAAACGGATTCGGTTTCTGGAATACCATTCCGACACGTTTTCTTAAAATGTTGACATCCATGCCGTTGTAAATATCCTCTCCATCCAAAAGAACACTGCCGGTGATCTTACATCCCTCGACCAGATCGTTCATTCTGTTTAAACTCTTCAAAAAGGTGGATTTTCCGCAGCCGCTCGGTCCGATAAATGCAGTAATCTCATTCGATGCGATCGACATATTGATATTTTTTAGTGCATGAAAATCACCATAATATAAATCCAGGTTTGAAATTTTAAATTTTTCTGCCATTTTTTTTCTCCATTCTACTGTTTCGGCGCTTCAAATTTTTTTGCGATCAGGGAGGATACCCCGTTGATGATCAGTACCACGATAAGAAGTACAACCGCCGTCGCATATGCCTCATTGGTATGCATACCCTCACGCGATAACGAATACATGTGGATCGCTAAGGTACGGCCGGAATCAAAAAATCCTGCAAGGTTTGCCACCGTACCTGAGGTGTAAATAAGTGCCGCCGTCTCTCCGACGATTCGCCCGATTGCTAAGATAATGCCGGATAAAATACCCGGTATCGCACTCGGAAGCACAATTTTAAATATGGTACGCAGTTTTCCTGCGCCGAGTCCGAAACTTCCTTCACGGAATGAATCCGGTACGCAAAGAAGTGCTTCCTCCGTCGTTCTCATGATGACCGGGAGTACCATGATTGCAAGCGTCGCTGCACCTGCCATCATTGAGTAGCCCCATTTTAATGCCGTCACAAAAAATAACATACCGAACAGTCCGTAAATGATGGACGGAATGCCGGAAAGTGTCTCCGCCGTCACACGGATGATCCCGACTAACTTGTTTCCCTTTTTTGCGTATTCCACGAGGTAGATCGCTGCGCCCACACCAAACGGTACGGATAACAAAAGCGCCAGCACCGTCATAAACAGTGTGTTGATCATCGCCGGGAGCATCGACACATTATCCGAATTATAAGTCCATGCAAACAGCGATGGTTTTAAATATGGGATACCGCGGATTAAAATATAGCCCACCAGAAATACCAGGACACCCACAGTCAGCACTGCTGCGACAAGTACTAAAAGCAGCAATAAGAATGAGCCCGGATGTTTCGTATATGATTTGATCTTATCTTTGAAAGACTGCTGATTGATCGCAGCAATCTCAGTTTCCATATGTTTTTCCATCTTAATCTCCCCTTTCTAATTGTCCTTTGTGCGTCTTTTTAAAATAGAGAAAGAGACATTGATGATGAGGATAAACACAAACAGTACCACACCGGTTGCGATCAGTGCTTCTCTGTGAAGATCCGTTGCGTATCCCATTTCCATTACAATATTTGCCGTTAAGGTACGGACACCTTTAAAAATACTCGATGGAACCCGCGCCTGGTTTCCGGCTACCATCATAACTGCCATCGTCTCACCGATTGCACGTCCGACACCGAGCACGACTGCTGCCATGATACCGGATTTTGCTGCCGGAACGATCACGGTAAAAACACTTCTCTCATGGGTTGCTCCAAGTGCAAGTGCCCCCTCGTAATAGCTGTTTTCCACCGCACGGATCGCAGACTCTGACACACCGATAATGGTCGGCAGGATCATGATTCCAAGCAGGATCGAAGCGGTTAAGATACTGTTTCCATTTCCTTTAAAATGTTCTCTGATAAACGGCACCAATACGACCAGACCGAAAAATCCATATACAATAGAAGGGATGCCGGCTAAGAGATCCACGATCGGTTTTAAAATGCGGTACAGTTTTTCCGGACAGAAGCGGGCCATAAAGATTGACATCAGTATTCCCACCGGGACTCCGATTAAAAGTGCTCCTCCGGTTACATAAATACTTCCTAAGATCATCGGAAAGATTCCGAATATATTATTGGTCGGTTTCCATACTTTTCCCGACAAAAACTGCCATACACCGATTTTCTGCATTGCCGGAAATCCGTTTGCAAACAAGAACACACAGATTAAGGCTACCGCGATAATGGATATGACTGCCGTAAAGAGGAAAACGCCTTCCATTACTTTTTCTTTGATATGATTCATTATTTTTCTCCAGACTGATAAAAAGTTGTGTACGTTATTTATGTAAAGACCGGCAGAGTATCTGTCTCTCCCGGTCTTTACCTGATGTTTTATAATAAGGAATTCTATGAAATATGTTGTTTGTATCTGTCTGTATTACTCTGTAACGCCATCCCAGGATGTGATTTCGCCTGTGTAGATGCCTTTGACTGTATCTTTGGAAAGATCTGTAGTCGGGTTGTCGTTGTTTACGATGACTGCGATACCATCCATTGCGATCACGGCTGCTGTTAAGCCGCCCTCTGTCTCAGAATCTTTTAATTCACGGGAAGCCATACCGATATCACAGGTTCCATCCATAGCTGCTGTCATACCTGTGGTGGAGTCGCTCTCCTGGATCTCGATCTCTGCACCGCTGTTGACTGCGACATATGCCTCTTTTAATTTTTCCATAACAGGTGTTACGGAAGAAGATCCTGCTACAACAACTTTTCCGCTTGCGCCGTTTGACTCGAATGCTACTGCACCGTCATCTACCGGGATGTATTTATTATCAGAAATAACTGCCTGTCCGTCTGCACTCATGATAAAGTTGATAAAATCCTGTGCCACATCGCTTGGTGTTCCTTTGGTTGCAATATTAAATGGTCTTGCGATCGTGTAATCTCCGCTCTTGATATTATCTACGGTAGCTTCTGCTCCATCGATGGAAACTGCTTTTACACTGTCGTTTAGGGAACCAAGTGATACATATCCGATGGAGTATTCATCACCTGAAACTGTTGTTAACATAACGTCGGTACTGTTTGTGATGATTGCTTCATCGGTTGTATTATCAATTTTCTCACCGGCATCATTTTTCTCTTCCACACCGAACAGCTCGATGAATGCTCCTCTTGTACCGGAACCATCCTCACGGGATACAACGTTGATGTACTCGCTGTTGTCAAAATCTCCGGTTGCTGCTGATGCTGAATTTGCAGCTGTCGTATCTGGTGTAACATCTGCTGACTGATCTGCTGAACTGTCCGCTGCATCTGCACTTGCATCTGTATTTGTATCTGCTCCGGCATTTGCACTTGCATTTCCACTGTTGCCACAGCCTGCGATCATGCTGGCTGCCATCATACCTGTTAATAACATACACATTACTTTCTTTTTCATTTTCTTAATCCTCTCTTTTTTCAATTTGCAGGGCGTCCATCCTGCTGTTTTCTTTTCATTTTCTTTTGACAGTTTTTACTTTACGGCACTTATGTAAAATACATGAGAGAGGTTTGGTAAAATGTATGTAAAATAATGGTAAACGTTTCGCTTACTTTTTCTCGATCTGTCTGCGCAATTCCAACATCTGATTGTCTACTTTTGCGATCACATCGGAATAATCTTTGGTTGCACGCTCCACATTTTCAATCTGTCCGGCATTTTTCTTATAACACATCTGATTATCAAGCTCTGCCCAATAGTCCATGGCAAAAGAACGGATCTGTATCTCCACCCTTATTTCCTTTGTCTTTTCCAGATAAGTGACCGGAACACCCACGATCAGATGGATACTCTGGTAACCGCTCTTTTTGGGATTTTTCACATAATCCTTTTCTTTGAGCAGCGTGATGTCCTTCTGCTTTTTTACATAATCTGCCACACGGTAAATATCATCACAAAAAAAACAGACGACGCGGATCCCGGCAATATCGTTTAAAGTATCTACCGCAGCCTGAAACGTTACTTCCCTGCCCTTTCGCATCAGCTTTTTGGCAATACTGTCCGTCTGTTTGATCCGTCCCGTCATAGTACGAATAACCTGACGGCCAAATTGCTCCGTCAGGTCCGCATTGATCATTTTTAATTTTGCCTGCACCACATCCATCGCATATGCGTAAGAAAGTCTTACCATAGGTGCTTCGATCTGTTCTTTTAATTGTTTTTCCATGAGCAAGGTATCTGCTCCCGCTAAAGTCTCTTTTATTCCTATGCGTTTTTTCTGATTTTTAGAATCTTTCTTCTGCAAAATCCATATCTCCTGGTTCGTAATCATCCTCATATCCATAGTCATAGTCATAGTCATAGTCATCATAATCATTTTCCGTTTTCGCTTCGAACTCATCCCTAGTTCTGCTTACCGCCAAAGACCGCTTTTCCCTTCTCTGCATTGTCTGTGACCGGATCTTAAAAATAACAAACCCGATCACAAACATTGACGCGATCACGATAACACCCGCTTTTGAAGTGTGGTCATTCCCTGCTATAAAGATCAAAACCGGAATTTTAATCCGCTCCAGATTCTTTTTCCTCATCGGCGTTTCCTCTAACGTGGGTATCTGTGCATGTTCATACTCCGGATGTGTACGGTTAAAATTATGTTTGATCAGCTTCGCGTAGGTATAATCTTTTACCCAGCCGCTTCCATCACTCACTCGGTCGATCGTTTCATCGTGGATGACAACAAGTTCTCCGTCTTTTGTGAGCTGCACATCCAGTTCAATTCCATCTGCACCCATCTCTACCGCTTTCTCAAAAGCTGCCATTGTATTTTCCGGTGCATAACCGCTCGCACCGCGGTGCCCCCACACGAGTGTTCTTTCCATCTCTGCTCCATTCCTGCCGGTTTCTTCCATCTGCGCACTAAATCCGCCTGTCCGGCATCGATTCTTTTATTTCTCTCATCTTTACCCTATATCCTAAGCGGATATTGTAAAATGGGTGTGGGGGTTTATGTAAAAAATGGGTAAAAAAATACAGAACCACGTTTTTGTGATTCTGTAATATACCTTATAATGTTGTTGGCACAAATAGTGCGTTCAGGTTTATTGATTGACAAATTGCGCAAAGCCGTGCCTGTTTTGTTCCGTTGTCCGAAAATAAGAAAAGCTAAGCCTGCCTGTTTTACTTTTTCTCGGAGTGACGTGAACGGCGTTCAACGAGCCATCCTTGGCTCGAGAAGCCTTGTTCTGCCATCCGTGGCAGAACATCACTGTGGATAGACAGGCAGACTAAGATTTTCTAATTTTCTCCCAAAGTCACAAAAGCATTCTCGGCTTTGCGCAATTTGTCAGCCGCCAGGTTGTGAAGCACTATTTGGTTTTAACATCATATATTTTGATGCCGGAATTCCTTTAATCCTTATGCGCCGCCTCATAAACGTTATAGCAGGCTGCCGCTCCGATCACAAGCACTGCGCCAATGACTGCCGTGCGCCCGATTGTCTCACCGCAGAAGATCGCAACTAAAATTGGATTTAAGATCGGCTCTAATGTAGAAGTTAAGGATGCCGTGACCGGCGAAACACGATCTAGGCCCCTCGATAAAAAGATGTAGGATAATCCAAACTGGATCACACCGAGAAGGATAATACAGATCCATGCCTTCGCAGAATGATCGGTCTCCCCCAAAAACGAAGGCAGTCCGATGCTAAGGCTGATCACATGGGATGCCAGCAATGACGATTCAAAATCAGCTCCCGGAAAACCTTTCATCATCATAACCAGCGCATAGGTAAATCCCGAAAATACCGCAAGCAGATTTCCCGCCATTCCCCCGGCGCTCAGGGAATCTAAAAAGAAGCATAAGATACCGGCAAACACGACCGCACATGCCACCACTGCCGCTTTTTTCGGTTTCTTCTTATATAATGCCCACATCAGCAGAATCACAAAGATTGGTTCTGTAAACTGAAGCACGATCGCATTTGCCGCCGTTGTCATCTTTGTTGCTGAAACAAACGTTAAAGCCATAGCCGTATTGCAGACGGCTCCAAACAACACCGTTTTGTTCCATACAAACTTTCGTTTTGTGATGACCATATATGATGCGATCAGCATAAATGAAAAAATACTGCGGATTCCCTGGATCGTGATGGAACTCCACGGAATCGACTTTATCAGAACACCTCCGGTGCTGAAACATACTGCAGAGAGCAGCACATAGATGGTTCCCTTCATACTTTCTTTATCTAATTGTTTTTCCTGCATTTTATTCTCCCTCCCATTTTACCGCATTCCCAGCGCAAGCAGCACAAGTACCGCGAGAAAAATGATATTTGCCAGATGAAACCACAACAGATAATACCCCTTCGTGCGGTTATAATTATGCGCATATATTTTATAGGAGATCAGGCTCGCCATGGAGGCGATCAGTGTGCCAAGTCCCCCTAAATTTACACCAAGCAAAAGCTGCTTTAAATCACCCGAAAAACCGGACAATAACAGTGCCGCCGGAACATTGCTGATCACCTGGCTTGTGGCAATTCCCACCAGAAGTTCCCTTCCGTTAACCAGTGAATGCAGTACTTCCTGAAACGCCGGCAGCCGTCCGATATTTCCTGTAAAAATAAAGAAAGCGATAAACGTAAAGATCAGGCAGTAATCCACCTGCCCCAGTACTTTTCTATCTGATAAAAACACAGACACAGCCACCGCCGCAAGCAAAATATAATACGGCAGGATCCTTGCCACGACCAAAAGCGCCATAAGGAATAAAACCGCATACATGCCGGTCAGTTTTTTGTTCATTTCCTTTTTTTCTTCCGAAAAATGACAGTCTGTCAATCTGATTTTTCTTTTTCTTGCACTTAAAACGAAAATCGTCAGGGCAAGCAGCACACCGGAAACAACCGTATACGGAAGCATCAAGACAAGAAACTCCCCAGCATTCATTTCTGAGAGATTATATAAATACAAATTCTGCGGATTTCCAATCGGAGTCAGCATACTTCCAAGGTTCGCCGCTATGGTCTGAAGCACGATGACCGGCACCATAAGGCGCTCCTGCCCGCATTTTTGCAGCGTGAGAAGTGCAAACGGAACAAACGTCAAAAGCGCAACATCATTGGTAATGACCATGCTTGAAAAGAAACACAGAAAAACAAGAACAAATGCCAGCTGCGCCGTATTTTTCGTATGCGCAAGAAGCCGCCGCCCGATCCCATCAAAGATTCCATTATTCTGCACGCCCGCCATAATGATCATCAGCGAGAGCAGGATCCCAAGCACACGAAAATCAATATAATCGATATATGCCTGATCCGGATGCACAAAAAAAGCGGATATTACCGCTAAAATGGCTGCAACGACCAGCACTGTTTCTTTTTTTACAAATGCTATGATTTTCTCTTTCATATATATGACACCACCCATAAAACCTACCTGTCTATTCTAATCACTTTCCCCCCGGATGTAAACAAAAAAAAGCGCATGATTCGTCTGCTTCTGTACACACTATAAAATAACAGACACATAGCTATGTAAAATCACATTTGCTATGTAAAATCAAACTTTTGTATATGAGTGAATCAATAAAATGCGTGAATATAGCGCAAGAATGGAGCATATGATGTACACCCCAGTTACACTTCCGGTTACAAATGAATACGGTTATTTTGAAATACGGTTAGAGAGCATCGGCGGTCTCGGCGCAAATCTCTGCGGAAAAATGCTCGGCGAACTCGGTGCCTTATACCTTTCCTTAAACTCCTTAAGTTTTTCCAGCTACGGATCTGAAAAACGAGGTTCACCGGTAAAATCCTATATCCGCTGGAGTCCCGCTTCCCATCCACTGCGCATCAACAGCCCGGTATTACAACCGCATGTACTTGGCATTTTTCACGAAGGGCTGATCGGGACTTACCCAGTATTAGACGGGATTTCCGCCGACACAAAAATTGTTTTAAATACACCTTTATCCTGTGATGAAACGGCAGAAAAATACAATATTCCAACTGGAACGCTGTATTGTCTGGACGCACTCTCCATCGCCATGGAATCCAGATCCCGCATTAACATGGTTATGCTCGGTGCGATTGCCAGAGCGTGTCCTTTTATCCCGATGGATTCCATTGAAACACTCTGCAAAAATACTATTGGGAAAAAATATCCGGCACTGATCGGGGCAAATCTGCAGGGTTTAAAAATGGGGTATGAAAAAACAGCTGAAAAAAAGATTCCTGACAGAACTGCTTCCCCTTCTCTCGCAAAAGAAACTTATATCTGGGGCTACAAAAACGCCCCGATAGGCGGGATCAATACACGCCCCGGCAGCACGGTATCAAATGACCTCTCCCCCTCCCGCGAAGGTTATATTCCCCTCTTTTTGCAGGATCGGTGCATCAACTGCGGACTCTGTGATTCTACCTGTCCGGATATGGTATTTCAGTTTGCACCAGGAACTTATAAGGGGAAAGAGGCAATGGTCAACCAGGGACTTGATTACAGACACTGCAAAGGCTGTCTCCGCTGCGTGGATGTCTGTCCGACTCACGCTCTGGTAAAAGCAGAAGAAAAAGATTACCCGGACAAGCCGCATTCCATGCCGGATCAGGATCTGCTGCCAGACTCTGTCCGGTACCAGAAGACCGGCGCAAATTCCTGGATCACCAGTGATTCTTATCTTGATGAAAAACGTATTGACGGAGGTATCGTATAATGTCAGATCAGCAACAATCAACAACACAGGCTTTTCCATCATCGGATCAGCAGCAATCATCAACACAGGCTTTCGTAAAGAAAACCGCTGCCCAGCGCAAACTTTACGAAAGTGGAAATGAGCTTGCCGCCTACGCAGCAAAGCAGATCAATTATCATATCATGGGATATTATCCGATCACCCCCTCCACACAGATTGCGGAAAATCTCGATCTTTCGGGTGCAAGAGGCGAGCACAACATCCGGCTGATCGCCGCCGAGGGAGAACACAGTGCCGCCGGTATCTGTTACGGTGCTTCGGCGGGCGGCGGACGCGTATTTAATGCCACCAGCGCCAACGGTCTGCTCTATGCCTTAGAGCAATTTCCGGTTCAGTCCGGCACACGCATGCCGATGGTCATGAATGTCGCCTGCCGTACCGTCTCCGGCCCTCTGTGCATCAAAGGTGATCACAGCGATATCATGTATCTTTTAAATACCGGCTGGATCATTCTGTTTGCGGATGACCCGCAGATGGTCTACGACTTCAATCTGATTGCCTTAAAACTTGCCGAAAAAGTGAATCTCCCGGTTGTCGTTGCCTTTGACGGTTTCTTTACCAGCCATCAGAAACAAAAATGCATGGTCTTTTCTGAAGATGAAACCGTACAGCACTTTATCGGGAAAAAACTCTCCTGTGACAATCCCGAAATCTCCGCTTTTGCCGGAAATGACTCCACCGGGGAGAATCGTTTTTACAGTGTACTCGACCTGAATCACCCGGTCTCTGTCGGCTCCTATATGAATGAACCGGATATCATCAACAACAAATATCAGCTTTTTCTCGCCATGGAAGAAACACGAAAAAAACTTCCCATACTGTTTGATGAATTCGCCTCCCTCTCCGGAAGAATGCACACTTTTTGCCGCGGATATATGTGTGAAGATGCAGATATTATCCTTTTTCTGCTCGGTTCCTCTTTTCACACAGCCACAGTTGCAGCAGATACGCTGCGCAAAGAGGGCATCCGCGCTGGCGTCGTCACATTAAATGTGCTTCGTCCATTTCCATCTGACGAATTACGCCATCTCTGTATGCATGCAAAGACGATCGTTGCTGCAGACCGTCAGGACAGCTACGGCGCCGGCGGCGGAAATATGTCCTTAGAACTGCGCGCCGCCCTGCAGGATATCACGGATTCCACACACCCGATCCGGGTACTGACCCGCATTTACGGACTTGGCGGGAAGGATTTTTTTGTGGAGGATGCTGTTGCGCTGTTTCGTGAGGGACTTTCGCCTGATGCCAGGGCTTTTGATTACTATGGAATCACACCGGGTACGACAGAAAATTGCCCACAGCCACAGTATTATGCACCCCTCACCAAAGATCGCCAGTCGCCCGGTGTCACAACCTGCACTTTCGATCCTGCAACCGGAAAAATGCTTGTAAAAGGTGGATTGATCAAAGACGCCACCGCCATGCCCAAGCGGATCGCCCCGGGAATCGGAACCTGTCCCGGCTGCGGTATACCGGTCAACTTAAATCTCCTGTTAAAAGGGATCGAAGGAAATGTGGTCTTTCTGTTCCAGACCGGCTGCGGCATGGTGACAACCACTGCCTACCCAAAAACGGCATTCCGCATCCCATATATCCACAACCTGTTTCAAAATGGAGCTGCTACTTTAAGCGGTCTGGTGGAAGTATTTGAGGAACGGCAAAAACGCGGGGAATATCCCAAAGGCGAGATCACATTTATCATGGCAAGTGGTGACGGCGGCATGGATATCGGCATGGGTTCTGCACTCGGAACGGCACTGCGCAGACATCATCTGCTCTTATTTGAATATGACAACGGCGGATATATGAACACCGGTTACCAGCTTTCCTACTCTACCCCGATGGGTGCGAAAAGCTCCACCTCCCACCTCGGAAAAACACAGTACGGAAAGACCTTTTTCCACAAAGACATGCCCCAGATCATGGCCGCGACCCACCTCCCCTATGTGGCAACCGTCGCCGAGTCGAACCCACATGATTTTATCAAAAAGGCTGCAAAAGCAGCTGCCTATGCAAGGGAATTCGGCACCGCCTATGTAAAAGCGCTCTCCGCCTGCCCGCTCAACTGGAATGACCGTCCGGACACAGAACGAAAAGTCATTGCTGCCGCCGTAGACTGCTGTTATTTTCCGCTCTATGAAATCGAACGCGGCATCACATCACTGAGCTATGATCCAAAAAAATCGCATAAAAAAATCCCCGTCACGGAATGGTTTTCCATGATGGGGCGCACGAAACATCTTGCCACCGAAGAATATAAATCGGTTGCAGACCAGATTCAGGCAGAAGTCGACAGACGCTATGAACGTCTGGCAGCATGTGCCGAACATCCGCTATTGTAATTTTTATGTCAACGATTTGACCACCGACACAATTCCTGCGATTACAAGCAGTATCAGTGCAATATAAACCAGTCCTGAAACAAATAACCCGATCAAAAACAACGGGAAGATAATGATCGTAAGTAAAACTTTTAAGATCCCCCAGGATGCCTTGAAAGCAAGCAGGATCAATTTTCCAAATACGGCAAACATTAAAATAATAAACAATGCTGTTAACATAGTCTTTTCTCCTTATCATGCAGATTTTTCATACAGTGATTAATTCTATGTTAACAGTTGTCTGTCTAATGTCAAGTCCCTGCTTTAACCTCTGCGAAACCATGCTTTCATCACATCAAAAATCTGAACCAGTTCCTCTTCCTCTATAATGTAAGGAACCATGGAATACATGTACTTTAAGAACGGACGGCAAAAGACTCCTCTCTCATATGCAAACTGCTGGAATCCCTCAAGGGCTGCTCCATCATGCACTTCCACACAGGTACAGCCGCCCATAATACGCACTTCTTTGATCCTCGGATCCGTAAAGCCGTCCATCTCACGGTGTGAGATTTCTTCGATGCGTTTGATCTTCCCCATATAATCTTCCCGCTCGAAAATTTCGATTCCTTTGAGTGCCACGGCACAGGCAAGTGCATTTCCCATAAAGGTCGGTCCGTGCATCAGTGCATGACGGTCATTATCGCTGTAAAATGCATCAAATACCTTGTGGTTTGCCACTGTCACCGCATGACCGATATAACCTCCGGTCAGTGCCTTTCCGAGCACTAAGATATCCGGCAGTACCAGATCTGCCACAAAACGGCTGCCGGTTCTTCCAAATCCCGTTGCAACCTCATCAAAGATCAAAAGTACATCATACGCATCACACAATTCGCGTGCGCGTTTCAGGAAAGAAATATCATACATCCGCATTCCGCCTGCGCCCTGCAGCAGCGGTTCCACGATAAAACAGTTCAATTCGTCATGATATTTCTCAAATGCCTCCTCCAGTGCCGCGATTTCGGTCGGTATATGAACCACACCCGTTTTTTCTTCAAATGCGAAATGATAATCCTCATCATCCCCCACTTCCATCGCCTTAAACGTATCCCCGTGGTAAGCATGCTCTAATGCAAGCACAAGCGGACGTTTTCTGCCCTGATTTGTATTGTACTGTAATGCCATCTTTAAGGAGACTTCCACCGCAACACTTCCGGAATCCGAGAAAAAGCAGTAATCCAAATCTCCCGGTAAATACTCCTGCAACTTACCCGAAAGCTTCTGCACCGGCTCATGTGTCAGTCCGCCAAGCATGACATGGCAGAAATGATCTGCCTGTTCTTTGATGGCAGCCGTCAGTTCCGGGTGTTTATAGCCATGGATCATACACCACCAGGACGATACCGAATCGATCAGTTTCTGATCTTTCGTATAAAGATAAACACCCTCGGCATCTAAAATTTTATAAGGTTCCCGCATTGTTTTCATCTGTTCGTAAGGATACCAGATCATATTTTTACTCCTCTTTTATTCTGTTCTCAACTACTTAACAGTCTGCTGCCAGATAGCTGCAAAATTTCATACATATCAACTTTACTCATATAATCCCGCAAGTGCTTTCACATCCATCTTAAGTTCCGTGTCCCCGTCCTGTACCTTCGCAAGTGTCGGCAGTCCGGTCATATATTCGCACATAAAGATGTTATCGTCCTCCATCACATCCCCCGGATGATAATGGTTGAATATGATTCCCTTTAACGGCAAATGATGTGCCTTCATATACTCTGCCGTCAGCACAACACTGTTGATCGTGCCAAGCCCGGCATCTGCGATCAGGATACTGGAAAGTCCAAGCTCCGACACCACATCTTCAAGCTGGATCTTTGCCTCATCAAAACAGATCGGGCACAAAATACCGCCGCTGCCCTCCACGGTCACATAATCATATTTATCACATACTGCCCGGTAGCCATCTCTGACCACAGCCATCTCCACCGGATGTCCCTCGATCCGTGAAGCAAGATGCGGTGAATATGCATGTTCATATACATAAGGACACATTTCCTCAAGCGGCTGTGTAATCCCCGATATTTTCTGCACAAACAGGGCATCTCCGGGGATCAGTGAGCCGTCTGCCCTGCGGTCATTTCCACTCATTGCCGCTTTATAATATGCCGCTGACTTTCCCTCTTCTGCCAGCTTTTTTACGATCAGCCCGGTCACATAAGTTTTTCCGATATCCGTCCCGGTACCCGTGATAAATAAAGCTTTGCTCATATCCATCCTCTTTTCTGTATTCTTTCCTTCCACATAACAAGGACATTTCTTTTCCATATGACGATTCTTACTATGCCTCTGACTTTTCTTCTTTCCAGTACTCCGGTGTCACATCACGGCCTAAATCTTCTAACAGCCGTCTGTCGCTGCGGATCGTTGCGCATGCCACCGTCGTCAGCATATTTCCGGTAATGGATGCGGATGCTCCTGCCTGGAATGCACTCTCCCCATCGTTTGTCAAAAGTGCTCTTCCCGCAGCAAGACGGATATTGGCATCCGGGTTGATATAACGGAAAAATGCGATCGTGCGCAAAATATCAGCCTCTGACAGTCTTGGCAGATGTTCTAACGGTGTTCCCGGTATCGGCATCAGCGCATTGATCGGAATCGAGTCGATTCCAAGCTCTGCAAGACTGACCGCCATATCCAGTCTGTCCTCCCACGTTTCTCCCATGCCGATGATGCCGCCGGAGCAGGCGCACATTCCCTCTGCCTTTACTTTTTTCAATGTTTCGATCTTCATATCATAGGTATGTGTTGTGCAGATATTTGGAAAATTACGTCTGGATGTCTCTATGTTGTGATGATAGCTGGTAACACCCGCCTCATGCAGTCTGTGCAGCTGTTCTGCAGAAAGAAATCCCATGGAGGCACACAGATCGATCTTACACTCTTTTTTCATCGTCTCATATGCATGGATCGCCTTGTCAAATTCCTCTCCCGTCAGCGCTCTTCCCGCTGTAACGATCGAAAAACGATCAACGCCTTCCCGCTCATTCATTTTGCATGCTGCCAGAATCTCTTCCTCCGGAAGGAAATCATACTCCTCACAGTTTGTATGATGGTGTGCCGACTGTGCACAGTATTTACAGTCCTCCGGGCATCTTCCGCTGCGCCCGTTGATAATTGAACACAGATCTACTTTATCCCCAATCCGTGCTTCCCTGATCTTATCTGCTCCCTTACAGAGCTCTAAAAGATCACAGGTCAGGAAAAATGAAAGGTCATCTTCCCTTGTGATTCTTCTTCCGTTAATAATTTCTTCCGCTAATGTAAGTGCATTCATTTCTTTTTCTCCCGCTTATCTTTCGGATACTGCGCATAATCCCAACGCAGATCCATGTATTTGTATCTCATGAACCATATCTGCTGCAACATCTTTAAGATCTTGCCCGCACTGCCTCATAAGCAAGCACCGGTCTGACACGCTTTGCCACCACTGCCCCAAGAATACTTAAGGCAATGTCCCCCGGCACCGCTAAAACAAAGCAGTACAAAAACAGTGGTCCTGCCGCAATCGGCGTATTAATCACAAAATTACAGATGATATAGTAATAAATCATACCGACTGCATAGACACAAAACAGTCCTGCCAGATTTGCCAGAAGGTACCGTGCAATGGTCTTTTTTTCCATATGTTCCGCAATCCATCCAGTCACAAATGTACCCACTGCAAATCCGATGATATATCCAAAACTGGGTTTAAACACATACCACAGTCCGCCGCCCTCCGAAAAAATTGGAAGACCAGCCAGCCCAAGCAGCATGTACGAAAGTACAGACACCGTTCCCAGTCTTGAACCAAGCAGCAGACCTGCCAGCATCGTAAACAGGTACTGCAGGGTAAATGGCACGACCGGTATCGGAATTTTGATAAATGCCCCGACTGCAATCAGTGCAGTAAATAATCCACAGTAAATTACGCCCTTCGTTTTCATTTTTGTTAACCTCCGCTCATCTTATAGTTAACAATATTACTCAAAAAAGAGTGTAATGTCAACTTTTTATTTCCATCAAGTTAACATTGCACTCTGTTCAACAATCAAATCACTCTGTTGTTTCCAACATGAGAATGCACATTCTTCCGTTATAAATGAAAATCATCTATATCTCCATCAGCCTTCACCTGTCATATCCGGCATCTGCCGCACACTTTCTTATCACCTTCGGAATATTCGCCTGGTTATAGGAAAGCACCTCTATCTTCACTCCCATTGCATATTCCTCTTCCCCTTCAAGTTTCTGCTCGCCACCCTTTATCACAACTTTTGGCCGTTTCACATCAAAACTGTATTCCATTCCTGTCAGAACACCGGATTTATTAATGGTATATGCGATCCGCTCATTCTGATAGCCTGTTTTCTGATACTGTTCGTAATAGACGGACATCTTATCCATCTGCTCCGTATCGTCTTCCACCTCCATACCAGCCGGTTCTATAAGATCAAGCGCCTGATCTCTTTTTTCTTTCAACTGCTGCCCTGATAATGAAAAAATGATCTGCGTCGCCCCGTCATCTAAATCTACACATTCCGCAGAAACAACGTCCTCCTCACGGTAGCCAGGATTCGTAAGTGCCTGATAATTTGGAATATCCGTCGTACTGTAGCCATTCCATTGGCTCCAGACTCCTGCCTGGTAAGAATTGACCGTAACCCCATCACAAAATTCCTTTAAAAACGTCATGGCACCATCGGCATCCGTATTCTTATACTCCGCTGCCCAGGTTTCATCTAACAGGTCAGCCCAGATCTCCTGCGTCTGCTGCACAATGTCCTGGCTCCCGGAATAACTGTTCGTTACCAGATAATGCACATTATTCACTCTAC
>ERZ840407.559-NODE-559-length-25055-cov-7.377280_pt1 | contig 25055 bp, 21 predicted proteins | sample MGYA00519877_ERZ840407 | MGnify/ENA primary metagenome ERZ840407 (study PRJEB31850, sample SAMEA3708875) | human gut metagenome | biome: human gut; feature: human-associated habitat; material: faeces | place: China | collected 2014 ...
CTGCCGGTCGAAACCATCTGCCAGGTGACAGGATTGTCCGCCGGAGAGATAGAGAGCCTGTAGACTCCGACTTTTCCATTTTATTTCGCGTTCCTCCTTATCCATTCCGTCGGCGGCACATAGTCGCCGATTTTTGTCATGCTCCTGTTGTGTCCGAAGTATACATTGCCCGTCTCGCCGTTGCGGTGTTTGGCGATGATGGCTATCCCCAGTCCCTCTGTCGGATATCCGCTCTGCTTGTCCGTTGCCAGGTGTGCCAGTGCCGGGCGATAGAGCAGAACCACCAGGTCGGAATCCTGCTCGATGGCGCCGCTCTCACGCAGATCCGCCAATTCCAGGCGTCCGTACGCCCTGTTTTCGGAGCCGCGGTTGAGTTGGCTCAGCAAGATGACCGGTATGTGCAGTTCCTTGGCCAGCAGCTTGGCTTTACGGCTGGCCTGTGCCACCTCTTGTTCCCGGTTCCGGTTGTTCTGTTCGGTGCGCATGTCGCACAGTTGCAGATAGTCGATGATGATAAAGTCGCACTTGCCTTTGCTTTGCAGCAACCGTGCGCTCGAGCGTACCCGGTCCATGCTCATATCCGGGTTGTCGTCTACGCAGATGGGCAGTCTTGCCAGTTCTCCTGCGGTCTGCCGGGCTTGCAGCCATGTTTCCTGCGACACTTTTCCGCTTCGCCAGAGGTGCGGGTCCACCTCTCCTGCCGACAGGAGCCATCGGTCACCCAACCGTTCGCCCTGCATCTCGAGGCTGTACACCACCGTATGATGTCCTTCCGCTGCTGCGGCTTTAGCCAGATGGAGCGCGAAGGCGGTTTTTCCCACTGCCGGCCGGGCGGCGATGGTGATCAGGTCATTGTTTTGCCATCCGCCCGTCATCTTGTCCAGTTCGGTCAGTCCGGTAGGGATGCCGGTCACTCCGTCCTTGTTTTTCCGCATTCGCCCTTCCGCTTCCACCAGGGTGGCCTGCATCAGAGAGTCCATATCCCGTAGTTGCCGGTTGTGTCCGCAGGCTCCTTCAAGCCTGTCCAGCAGGTTGTGAGCATCCACCAGCGTGTCTGTCAGGTCGATGGTTTCATCGCCGGAGAGGGTCAGCAGCTTGCTGAATCCCACGATCATTTCTCTTCGGATGTACTTCTGGTGCACGATGCGCGCATGATATTCCAGATGTGCCGAACTTGCCACCCGGCTGCTCAGTTGGGTGATGTAGAACGGCCCTCCGGCATCATCCAGCTTTCCGCGCTTGCGCAGCTCTTCGGTGGCGGTGAGGATGTCGATGTTCGTACCGGCGTGAAACATCGCCTGCAGTGCGGCATAAATCAGTTGATGACGGGTGACATAAAACATTTCCGGTTTCAGCAGTTCGTCAACCAGTGCCATGCCTTCTTTTTCGATCAGGCAGGCTCCGAGGATGGTTTCCTCGAGTTCGGGTGCTTGGGGTTGTAGCATAATGATTTGGATTTGTGGTGGGTTTAAAACTCATATTCATTCAGGAACGCTTTATCCGCCAGATACGTGGCCGCCTGTTTGCAGAAGCGTATATCTTTTTGGTGGGCATAATATTCCTCGATGTTTTCCAAGGCCAGTTTCTTCTCCGTTGCCGTCAGTTTTTTCCATTCTTTCCGGGCACGGGCTATGTTTATCTTGTTCTTTTGGGTGATGCGGTGGTAGAGGTCCCAGAAGTCGTCGAAACCCTCCGTGGCATGGTTGCTCCGGGTGGCGGCCGCCTTTTTCTGTCCGGTCCAGAGGTCATAGTCTATCACCCGTAGCAGGGTGATTCCAGCGGAGTTCTCCACGGCCTCCATGATTCCGGATTTAAACAGGGTTTCGAAGAAGTGGCGGGTGCGATAGCGGCTCCATCCCAGCACCTTTTCCCAGTGGCTGTAGGTGTATACCGTCTCTCCCCGTCGGCAGATCATCCGGTTGCCTTGCACACAGATCTCCGTATCCGAATAGTTGACCAGCGCCAATACGCGTATCCACGCTTCCAGATAGCCCTCTGTGCCCAATCCGGCTTTGAGGAAATCTTCGATCAGGGATTTGGGGATCAGGATATATCCTTTTTTCAGAATTGTTTCAGTCGATGCGTTCATAGTATTTCATTTTACAGGTTATCGAGTGTACCGCTCTTTCCCGAACGGTGTGACAAAGCTAAGCACGGACAGCCGGTGATGCAAGAAAGTGATGCAGAGTGCCGCATTACGGCGCAAAAAGTCACAGGGTCCTCTGCAGGGCAGCGCACGCTCTGCGGGGGTGAAACCGAGCCTCGTCCGGGCCTTTCCGGAACCTCTGTTTCCATCATCCGGAGCCTCTAAACCACCAACACGGACACCAACATGCTTTGGTACTCCTAATGCGCTGTTGCTCAGCTTTCTGTGCGGATGAATTTAGAGGCCGCCAACATGCAGACCTGCACATAAATAAATAATAAACAAAAGATATATAAAATATATCAGTCGAATTTGCGGTCGGCGAACAGTTTTTGAACCCGATCCGCGGGGTGCTCGCGCAGCCACTTGTACACCGTGTCGGGCATTCCCCAGTGACGGATCACGATACAGATCTGGCGCGGCGTCAACAGTGTGTTGGGACGCTTGTATCCCGCTTCCAGCAGTTCGGCGTACAGGTTCGGATAACGTTCTATCTCGTCGCGCATCCGTTTGCCTGCCGAGCGGGGATAAACACAGGTTGTGAAATATGCCATCGCCACGTCCGACAGCAGGCAGCTTCCGTTCAGCAGCCAGTCAAAATTTAATTCTTTCATAATTGTTGCTTTTATTTACGTGACAAAATTACATCTCTCTTGTGTGAAGTGAAAAACTTTTTTTACTGTCACGGCGTTGCTTTTCAAGTATGACATGCGAAACACAGAAAAAAATAGTATCTTTGTATCCACAGATGGGTCTGTTACTTATCTCCGGAACAATAAAGAATATGAGCGATAAAATCTATCCTATCGGAATACAGAATTTTGAGAAAATCCGTAAAGAGGGTTTTTTCTATAGTAGATAAAACCGCATTGGTTTATCAAATGGTGAAGACGGGGAGTTATTATTTCCTGAGCCGCCCCCGTCGCTTTGGGAAGAGTCTGCTTGTTTCTACTCTCGAGGCCTATTTTCGGGGAAAAAAGGAACTCTTTGAAGGACTGGCGATGGAAAAGCTCGAGAAAGAGTGGATAGAACATCCGATATTGCATCTGGATTTGAATATAGAGAAATATGACTCACCGCAAAGCCTTGAGGATATATTGGAGAAAGCCATTGTGTCATGGGAGAAACTCTATGGAGCTGAACCTTCGGAGCGCTCTTTGTCTCTGCGCTTTGCCGGTGTCATAGAGCGTGCCTGTAAACTGACGGGGCATCGTGTAGTCATTCTGGTGGATGAATATGATAAGCCCATGCTGCAATCCATTGGGGATGAAGAATTGCAAAAAGAGTTTCGCAAGACCTTGCAAGCCTTTTATGGAGCTATCAAAACAATGTATGGATACATCCGGTTCGCTTTTCTGACCGGTGTCACCAAGTTTGGTAAAGTGAGTGTGTTCAGTGCTTTGAACAATCTGATCGATTTGTCGATGGACGAACGTTACGTGGCATTGTGCGGCGTCACCGAGGAGGAAATACGGACCAATCTGGATCAAGAGTTGTACGAACTTGCCGACAGGCAGAGGATGGGTTATGAAGAGGTGTGCCGTGAATTGAAGGCATGCTATGACGGGTACCATTTTGTGGAAGATTCGATCGGCATTTACAATCCTTTCAGCCTGCTGAATACGTTCTATAAAATGAAATTTGGAAATTATTGGTTTGAAACGGGTACTCCTACCTATCTGGTAGAACTCTTGCAGATACATCACTATGATCTTCATAAAATGGCGCATGTGGAAACCGATGCGGATGTATTGAACAGCATCGACTCTTCCTCTACCGATCCTATTCCCGTAATTTATCAGAGCGGTTACCTCACCATCAAGGGGTATGACCGTGAATTCGGGATTTACCGTTTGGGATTCCCGAATCGCGAAGTGGAGGAGGGGTTCATGAAGTTTCTGCTTCCTTATTATGCGGACACCAATAAAGTAGAAGCCCCGTTTGAAATTCAGAAGTTCGTACAAGAGGTTCGTGCCGGGGACTATGATTCTTTTTTCCGCCGTCTGCAGAGTTTCTTTGCGGATACCCCTTACGAAATGATTCGTGATCGGGAACTGCACTATCAGAATGTGCTTTTCATCGTCTTTAAGCTAATGGGATTCTATACGCAAGTGGAATATCATACCGCTGAAGGGCGTGTCGATCTCGTTTTGAAAACAGATAAATTCATTTATGTGATGGAGTTCAAGTTGGATGGCACTGCCGAAGAAGCCCTCCGACAGATCAACGGGAAGCATTATACGCAACCTTTTGCGACTGACGGCCGTAAGCTTTTTAAGATTGGCGTAAATTTCAGTGCCCAAACCCGAAACATCGAAAAGTGGATCGTTGAATCCTGATATTTAGTAACGATTAAAAAATAAAATGAACGATAAGAAGAAACACCTAAGGCGGTGCTTCAGCATCGCTGCGCACGAATATAAGGCTTTTTGCTACAATAACAAGCGATGAACTATATTTCTTAAATGAAAAAGCCGTGTGAACTAACAATGATAAAACAGAACTACTGTTTGCAAATTCACTTTTTAATATTATATTTGCAATAAATAAGTAGCTATGATAGAAAGGATATTAAAACAGAAGTTATTAGAGATGACAAACAAGTATCCGATTGTCACCCTGACGGGACCTCGGCAGTCGGGTAAATCTACTTTGTTGAAAACATCTTTTCCGGATTATAAATATGTATCTCTCGAAGACCCGGACATGAGGTTGTTTGCAACCGACGATCCCAAAGGATTTCTTGCGACCTATCCTGATAAGACAATCATTGACGAGGTGCAACATGTTCCCTCGCTATTTTCGTATATTCAAACCTACACCGATAATGAGAATCGTGAGGGGATGTATTTATTGGCCGGATCACATAATTTTCTATTAATGGAAAATGTGAATCAGTCATTGGCGGGCCGGACAGCTATACTCAAACTCTTACCTTTCTCTCATCGTGAAATGAAAGAAGGCGGTATTCTTCCCAAAAATGTGGATGAAGAGATATTCAAAGGGGCTTATCCGCGTATTTATGATAAAAATATAGAGCCGGATGATTATTACCCGTTCTATATCCAGACGTATGTTGAACGGGATGTGCGCCTGATGCGAAACATTGGAGATTTGAGCAAGTTTATCCGTTTTTTGAAATTATGTGCCGGACGTATCGGACAACTGCTCAATCTTTCGTCATTGGCTAATGAATGCGGTATATCGGTGACAGCTGCAACGGCTTGGATTTCGATATTAGAAGCGAGTTACATTTGCTATCTGCTAAGGCCGGATTTTAACAACTATGCCAAACGATTAGTAAAAACGCCCAAACTTTATTTCTATGATACAGGGTTGGCCTGCTCCTTATTAGAGATACAAAATGCGGAACAGATCTCGACGCATTTTTTGCGTGGCGGTCTGTTTGAAAATCTGGTTATTAATGAATTTATCAAGGAGGCATATAATAAAGGTGCGGAACCTAATTTGACTTTCTGGCGGGACAGCACCGGAAACGAAATAGATTTACTACGTACCGAGGGTGGTAAACAATACGCTTACGAAATAAAATCGGGGGCGACCTATTCGCCGGACTTTTTCAAGGGTATCTCCAAATGGGCTAAGTTATCAGGGGCTACGCCCGACCAATGCTTTGCCATCTACAATGGGGACAGGGAAATGAAAACGTCTTTGGGTGAAGTTCTCTCTTGGAAAAACAGCAAGCGATGAACAATATTTCTTAAATGAAAAAGCAGTATCTTCGCACCAACAATTTCCGCCACGCCTCTTTACAATGCGTACCAGGGCGGAACTTATTTTTTTATATACCTATGGTAGCATATACTAAGCAACCCATAAGCATTGCCCACTATGTAGGTTGACTGATGAAGCTTACCCACCCCTTTCCCTTTTAAAATACCCCAGTACCGTGCAAGGCGACAACTTGTGGCGGTCGCGGTAGCGTGACTCGAACTCGTAGCGGGTGCAGAGCCAGCGGCAGAAGCAGCGGTAAGTGATGCGCAGGTTCAGGCGCCGTTGCAGGTCTTCGTAAAACAGGGCGATCCGGGTGAAGAAGTCGCTTACCTGCTTTCGGGCGATTTTCCGTTTCCGGGGGGCTTGTGCAGAGGCGGCCTGTTCCTCCCGTTCTATCAGGTATCGCAGCACACGGATGTCTTTTTCTATCTTATCTTCTTGTTCGTGCAGTCTTTGTTGTTTCTGTTCCTTTTTTCTTAATGACTCTTTCAGGTCCTGGATGCTCTTTTTCATCTTACTTTGAGGTTTGTATGGGATGGCTGGATGCCAATGTTTGTTAAAACGACGTTAGGATCGGCAAAGATATACAAAAAGTGTACAGCATATCGTCCCAAGGATTGTTCCGTAAAGTCTCTTTAGATGTGTTTTGTAAAGATATAGGTTCGGTTATCCTGCTTTCTGTACAATTTATATTTAAGGGGATATTGTAAATTAAAAACAATGAATAAGATGAATGAAACATTAACAGTATTTATGATTTCTGAGATTGAAAGGTTCCGTGAAGAGGGCCGTGAGTCCGCCCGGCGCATTTACCACAACATGCTGCGTTTGCTCAGGGAGAGCGCGGGAAAGGAGGAGATCGGATTTGAAGAGGTGACCCCGGCATTTCTGGGGAATTACGAATTTCTGCTGCTTGGCCGGGGGCTTAGCTGGAACACGGTGTCTACTTACATGCGTGCCCTGCGTGCGGGCTACAACCGGGGGATGAAGGGGCGTCCGGGATATGTGACCGGGCTTTTCGACAAGGTATACACCGGTACGCGCTCCGACGTGAAGCGTGCCGTGGATGCCCGCACGGTGGGGCGTATGATCCGCATGTCGGGGTGTCCGGATGAATCGGCCTCGGCGAAGGCTGTGGACTGGTTTGTGCTGATGTTTATGCTGCGGGGCATCCCGTTTGTCGATCTGGCACACCTGCGCAGGAGCAATCTTGACAAGGGGGTGCTGACCTACTGCCGGCATAAGACGGGGCAGGAGGTCAGCATTACCGTGCCCCGTGAGGCGATGGACATCATCAACCGGAGGATGGCGGAGAACGATCATCCGAGCTACCTGCTGCCCATCCTGGGACAACCCCGTACCGGGAAACGTCGGCAGGAGAAGGTGCTGACTCCTTATCAGGAATATCAATGTGAACTGCGCAACCTGAACCGCCGGCTGGAACGGGTGTCGGTGGATTTGAGATTGGGCGGCAGGCTCAGTTCATACACCGCGCGTCACACGTGGGCCACGATTGCCTTTCATCAGGAGACGCCCGTGGGAGTGATCAGCCGTGGGCTGGGACACTCTTCGGTGAAAGTTACGGAAACTTACCTGAAACCTTTCGGTGATAAGGAAGTAGACCGGACAAATAGGAAGATACTCAACTATGTGCTGAGTGCGGTTTGAAGGTAGAATGGATTGAAGATATTACGCTTATAATCAGTAGGGTAGGTGGTCTGTTACTTTGTAGGTAACGGCATCGCTTTATTGCTGCAAAATTGGACATTATTTTTCACACAAACAAATAAAAAGGCAAGTTTTTCAATAAAAAGATAATTAATTTTAAAAAAGATGCATGCTTAGCATTAGTTTTCCCTATTTTCTCTTAAAAAAGCAATAAGAAGGGTTGTCCACGTTGGTGTAATTTAACGTGGATGAACATTTTATTGCCATCATCGGATGCCTTTTGTTGTTTAAATCTAATTATTCGGTTTAGAACGCTGTCTGTTTCAGATATTTGTTAAATGCCGTTACCTACAAAGTAACGGTCTTCACAAACAAAACAAAAAGTTATGCTTACAATTTTAACCCAGGAGGCTATCAGGGTGCTTCGTTACATCTATTACCGTGATGCCGGCATATCTTGTCCTCCTGATTCTTCCGATTGCGCTTTCCGGAATGTTTCTGTCCTCCTTCCCCTGTTGGAGCGTGGAGGGCTGATTCGCTGTATATGCCCGGAATCTCCCGATAGTCCCGTTTCTTATGAACTGTGCAAGCCTTTGGGCTCCATCGACCTGCTGTCCTTGTTGCTGATCCTGCACGAGGGGGTGTGTCCGGTTTCTCCGGATGTAGACGAGCAGCGTGTCTATGGCCGTTATGGGTCGGTGGCCTCCCGTATGGGGGTTGTCAACCAGATGATGCGCAGCATATTCAGTGAAATCCATTTGACAGAACTTTGTTTGTAAACCGTTTTTTAGAGATTGCCGCCATGAACAGAATTTTACTGCTGCTCGGATATATCCTTTTGCTCTCCGCACCGGTCTGCGGTCGGGGTGTCGGCACACGTGCGGTTTCGGACTGCGATTCGTTGCACACGTTCCGTTTTGTACAGGGGCGTGACGTTCTGTATGCCGACTATCAAGGCAACAATCACGAGCTGAAACGCCTGTTTGCCGCCGTCTCTTCTTTCCGTGGCCCTATCGCCGACGGGAAGATGCGTATCTATGTAGACGGTCATTGCACTTCGGGCGGGAGTGTACACGACAATCTTTGGCTGGCCTATGTGCGTAGCAGCCGTGTGAAGTCCGAACTGATCACCCGCAAGGGCATGAAAGAGGAGTATTTCGTGACTCACAACCATGCCGTTTGCTATCCCGGCGAAGAGCGCGACGTGGTGATTGTCTGCCTGCGCGAGCCTGCGGGTGCGGATACTTTATCCGCCGCCCGCCGCAACTATGGCATGTATGCCTCCCGATATCCGCTTTTGCCTCCTGCGGTCCCATCTGCTCCGGACAACCGCCCGTGCCCGCCCCCCATTCTTTTTGTACCGGTCGGTCCGGCCGGTCATCCCGGTACGGTTGCGGGGTCGGGAGCAGAAAATCCGCGTCGGATGGTCTTCTCCCTGAAGACGAACCTTGCCGACTGGTCGGGGCTGACGGCGGAAGGCCGCCTGGGAGCTTTCAGGCCCAACCTGGCGCTGGAGCTTCACTTTGCCCGCCGTTGGTCGGTGATGGCCTCTGCGGCGTATTCAGACTGGAAAGGCGGGCGCGATCACCGTTTCTGGGGCGTCTCCGGCTACAGCCTCGAGCCCCGTTTGTGGCTGAAAGGTGACGGGCGTTACCGCTGGTTCTATCTGGGTGTCTACGGTCAGTCGGGCGATTTCGATTACCGTCCCTCGCCCGCAGGCGATACGGACGCCACAGGCAGAAGCCGCACCGGACGTTACCGGCATGCGGGACTCTCCGCAGGCGTGTATGTCCCCCTGTCCCGTCATTGGGGCATCGAGGCGGGAGTGCGCGGGGGATACCTCCATTCGTCCGCCAAGGCTTATGATAACGAACCTCCCCATGCATACTATCACCATCCGGCCTCCTTCGTCCGTTGGGGCCTGACGGGGATCAACCTGGGGCTGGGATATAGGTTTTAGAAATACAATGGGAATATGATACTCAAACTGAAATACATACTGAAAGCTGCCTTTCTTTCCCAGCTTCTCTTCTCGTGTACGGAGCGCTCGCTCGAACCGCGTCCGGAACCGGAGCCGGTTCCCATCCGTCTCTTTACGGGTATTCGTACCCGTGCGACGGTGGACGTTTTCGGCGATACCCCGGTGTGTGTCGCTTACGGTGTACGTACGGGACAGTACGACGGGAGCTGGGACGGCATTGCCACGGACAACGAGATCCGCCTGATGCCCGAACGCTACTATCCGTCGGACGGCTCGGCGCTCTATCTGCGGGGATACTATCCTCCGGCACCGCTGACGGCTGACGGGCGGCTGACTTACCGCCTGACGGGAGAAGAAGACCTGATGCTGACGGGCGAACAGAACGGATCGCTTTCCGCTCCTTTCGGGGAGTCCGACAGCCAATCGCTCCTGTATCGGCACTTGCTGACGCAACTGATCTTTACACTCACGGTAGAGGCCGAAGATACCGGGGCGCTCCGTGTGCGGTCGCTCCATCTGAACGGACTGACGGACGAGGTGACCCTCTCCCTGGCCGAAGAGTCGCTCTTGCCGGGTGAGCGCACGGTGAGCGTGCCCGTTTATGAAGCGGGCGAAGAGGCGGAGGGCCTTCCGTTTGACGGCAACAAGCTGACGCTACCGGGCTATGTGCTGGTGCAGCCTTCCGCTACGCTGACCATCGACCTGGTGCTTTCGGTAGACGATGACCGGACACACGACCGCGAATACCGTGCCCTTCCCGTACGGTTCGAAGGCGGGGAGGGGGAAGGCGGAACGGCTTATACCGTCCGGGTGGAACTTCCCGATCCCGTCATTCCCGATCCGGTGGAGATTGTAGCTGTCGCTACGGTCGGACAGTGGCAGGAGGGTGACTCCGGCAGTGGGGAACTGGTGGACAATCGGTCTGCCGAAACAGAACAATAAACATATTTATTAACTATAAAACTTTTAGAAAACAATGAAAACGAAACTAAGTGTGGCGGCTATGGCCCTTTTGCTGGCAAGCTGCTCAAGCAATGACAATGACCTTTTGCCCGAGAATCCGGTGAACGCGACTCCTATCCAAGTGTCGCAAAGCGTGCAGGGCATGGTGAAGACCCGCGCGGCGGTGGGCGTAGGCAGTGATGTGACGGCTACGGTGCTGGTGGCTGACGGTGAGCAGGCTGCTGATTGGACTAAGTTTTCTCCGGTGCTTGCCAATGAAGTGACGGAAGACGGCGGACAGAACAAACTGAAAACCCGTGCCACGGTTTCCACCGCCTCTTTCAAGGCGGGTTCTAAGGCCACGGTGTCGCTCAACCCGATTCTTTATTACCATACGACTACCGGCACGAAGTCTTGGCTGGCGGCTGTGGCTCCTGCGGGAACGGTTAGCGGTACGACGGTGACGATTCCCCAAACAGACGGGGAGCAGGACGTGATGCTCGCCGACGCAGCGGCGGCCGGTAGCAGCAGTTCTGCAAGTGAACCTGAACTTACGTTCAAACACCTGACCACCCAGCTCAACTTTGAGATGAAGGTCACCGCTCAAAATGGTGGCGAATGGACCGATAAAACCATCAGCTTAAAGAAAATCAGCGTGCGAAACGCACAGGTGCCTGTAGAGGTCAACGTAGCTCCGGCTTCGGGTAAGGCCGGTGTGAGCAAGTGGACGGATGCCGCTATGATGAATGTGGGCGGTATTTCCAGTGTGGCGCTGGGCGCAGACGCTGTGCGGGTAGGTAATCCGTTGATGATCCAGGCTTCGGGCCAAGTCGTGATCGATGCGGTGATCTCTGTGGGAGGCACTGATATCACTTTCAATAATGTGACAATCAAAAAGCAGGATAATAAAACAAACCTGTCTACCGAGGCCGGTAAGTCACACCTGATCACTCTGAACGTGACCGAGCCTCTGACTCCGGCGGATGCTACGAAGATGACCGTAACCGCCACTGTAACCGACTGGGTAGCGGGTGAAGCCGGCCATGCCGATCTGAACTGATTCACATAAAATGTCTGCCATGATCATGAAACGCCATATTTCGCTTTTTGTCTTTTTCTGCCTGCCGGGAGTTTTCCTGGCAGGTTGCTCCGATGCGGACCGTTCCTCGCTGATGGGTGAGGAGGAGGTTCCGGTGGAGCTTTCCGCTCTGGAGGGCGATGTATCGTCGAGGGCGGCGGTCTCGGCAGGCAGCAAGCCTCAGGCGGAGTTTGAGGCCGCCATGGTATTTTCCCGAACCGCGGGAGACTACACCACTCCGGTGGTTGCCGCCGAAGAGGGTGTCTGGAAAGGAACTGTCGGGACCAACGGTGAAGTCAGTTGGGGCAATGCCGGTAAGGCAGCGCCCATTTATCCCCGTTGGGGAGCTTGGCTCTATCTGGTAAGCTACGCCCCCTACGCCGAGCCGGATAAGGCCGCTTCGGGCAGTGGAACGGGCACTTATGCCGGTACGGTTTCCTTTGTACTCACAGGGCAGACCGATCTGCTTTACGCTTCTCAGATACAGGGAAACCGCTGGGCGGACGGGCACTTTCCTTCACTGGTGTTCGACCATCAATTGACGCAACTCTCTTTTCAAGCGAAGAAGACGCTTCAAAACGGGGTGTCGGTATGGGTGAAGAGTATCACGGTGAAGGAGGCGAAACCGCTTGCCTCGTTGAAGCTGGCTACGGGAGAGGTGACATTCTCCACCACAACCGAACATCCCCAGGGACTGACGGTGGATCTTACGCAGAACGGAATCAACGGAGCCGGGCAAGGAACGGAAGTGACCGGCCAGACTCCGGTATCTGTGGGGCAACTTTTACTCCCTCCGTTGGAAGCCGGCGGAAACAACGGCAATGGAGGCGGAAGCAACACGTATACGCTGAAAGTAGAAACATCAATAGGTACATTCGATAATGTGTCGCTTACGTTCGGTGATTCCAACGCAAGCGGGAAAAATCCGTTGCAGGCGGGCATGTCACACGTAGTGACGCTGAACATCGGCGACCATGAACTGGGAATCACTTCGGTAACGGTGCAGGCGTGGGCTTCGGTGACTGTTGACGGCACTCTGGATGCGGATTAGATACATGAATTTAAAAAAAGATAAAACGAACATGATGATTAACCAAACGAAATATCATTGGCTTATGGCTCTTCCGGCATTGCTGTTGGCTGTCGGATGCAGTGAAAGCATCTTGCCCGAAGGACAGGATACCGGGGTGGCGGAATTGCAGGTGTCGCCACAGGTGGTGTTGACACGCGGCGCGATAGATGCTGCGGATGCATCGGCTGTAGGGAAGGCATTAGGAAGCATCGCGGTGTATGCCAACAGCAAAACGACGAATAAGACAACGAATAACTATGGGTTGTACACTTACAACTCTTCGGCATGGGGCAATAGCAGTGCGACCGATAAAATCTATCTTTCGGCAGAAGAGGCTACGATCTATGCGCATTATCCGGCGTATCAACCGGGTAGTAATGGTGAATTTCAGAGTAGCGGTACTGCGCTGAAGGCTACCAATTCGAGTGGTGAATACACGGAAAGTTCCACGATCAATATCTCTGTATTTCCGGGGAAGAGCGGAGACGCTGATGCCAAGATCGACTTTCAATCCACTGACAATTCGGACGGTCAAACCAGTACAAAAGATAAGATTCTCGCAGCCTCCGGAGAGGTGGACTATATGTATGCCGATCAGGGAAGTACCGGAGTGAAAGCCAGCTATAAAAACGGTGATACGAATAAAACCGGACAGGTGACGCTCGCCATGAAGCATGCCCTTGCGATGGTCAGCTTCCGGGTATATGCGGATCATACCTATAAAAATACCGGTGCATTTTCCAAACTGGTATTAGCCAATAAAAGTGGAGATACTAAAAATGTACTAAATAATGGGGGTACCACCCCTGCCATGAAAATTAAGGATGGTACGATCACTCTAGGTAGCTCTCCGGCGGCAGTGACCTATACACGTGATATAGCAAACTATATGTTGTCCAAAGCAACGGCTGACACGGATCAGGCCAGAGCCACCGCCAAAAATAACGCCAGGAAAGCCAGTATCCTCGTCCTGCCTGAAAGCACGGTCGATAAGTCGACCGTGGAAGCTACGCTGACGATTGACAACCAGGATTATAAAGTCGCCCTGCCTGGTAGCAACAGTGCATGGGAGGCCGGAAAGAATTACCTGTACACCGTCAAGCTCAGTGGCTCCGAACTCGTCATTTCGAGTGTGACCGTGACGGAATGGACAACAGTTGCGTCAGACGCATCCCTGGATATAAAGTGATAGAAGAAAAACTCAACAAGATAATAGATGAAGAACGTATTCATTCTTTTGCTCCTTGGGACCGCATCCCTGTTTTGCATAGCCTGTTCCGGTGAGAACTCCGTTCTCACCGACGGCGATGCCGTCCTCTTGCAGCCCGGTGTTCATGCCGGTGCCACGCTCGCCTCCACCCGTAGCATGATCAACGATGTTGGTACGGGTGCAGACCGGATCAGCACCATTGGCATCTACCTCGCCGCTGCGGACGGCAGTCTCTATCCGGGCAGCAACGCCGGGGGAGCGACCTTCACGAAAGCGGCTTCCGGTACCAATTGGACGAGCACTCCTTCTACCTACGTCAGCCTTGCAAAAGCAACGGTCTATGCCTGGGCACCCGCTGCGACAGCCTTGAAGAGCGATGGCGGCAGTGGTAGCGGAGGCAACAGTGGTAGCGGCAGCGGTGGCAGCAGCAGTACTGTCTTGCCTGCTCTCCCCGTTAGCGTGCCTGCCGGGCAAACCTTCGACGGAGGAAATACCTACGACTGCTCTACCACCGATTATCTTTACGGTTCCGGCAGCGCTACCGTAGGTTCGGCTACGGCGGTTACCGCCAACAGCCTGTCTGCTTCGCCGACCCTCTATCTGCAACACGCCTTGTCGCAAGTCGTGTTCCGCATTCAGAACGCGAACGACCGCACCCCGGATCCGACATACGATTATGTAAGGCAGATTAAGCTTACGGCAGCGGGCGGCGCTACTCCTTTCTACTGCACGACTGCTTCCGGATCCGGATCGGCCGGCACGATGTCCTTGAAGGATGGCGCTTTGTCCGGACTGGACGCGGTGGGTGAAATCTCTTTTACCCCATCGGCCCATCCGCAACAGGTGGGCACCTCGGGCCCCGTTACAGTGGCCTACGGGTTGGTGGCTCCGAAGGCTGAGGCGGCTTCGGGCACGCAGGTGACGTTGACGCTGACACTGGGTGAACAAAGCTCGGACGCTACCGAACGGGATCTTACCCTCTCGACCAATGCCTTCAACCCGGCATGGCAGAAAGGATACCGCTACGTCTATACCTTGACGCTCGGCGAACGGGGAATCAGCCTGCAACCTGTCGATATAAAAGGGTGGACGGAAGTTTCCGGGGGGAGTAATGACGTAGATCCCGGCTGGCAATGAAACAAATGATTCAGAATGACAAATGATTCAGAACAATAAATGGTTCAGAATGACAAATGGTTCAGAATGACAAATGACAAATGATTCAGAATGAATGATTCAGTATGAAAACAGATAGATTATACCAAACGGTTTTAGGCTGCCTGCTGCTTACCGCAGGCTGTTCGGACAATGCGCTGACCCCTTCGTTGCCCGAAGGGACTCCGCTTACGGTGTCCGCCGCGATCTGCGCTTCCGGTGAAGGCCGGGAGTCTGAGACCCGGGCGGCCGTGGCAGCCGGGACCCGTGCCGTGGCAGCCGACAACGGTTACGACCGCAGCACCTTTGCCGCAGGTGACAAAATCCGTATCATCCGCTCGCGGAACGGCTCGTCATCCACTCCGGTGGACTACACCTTGAACGCCGCTTCTTCCGGCAGCAGTACGGGCGAGTGGAAACCTTCGGTGACGGGTACGGAGCTGCTCGTTGAGTCCGGAGCCACCTACCAGGCGAGTTACCCTATCGAATACTCGGGTATCCGTGCCGACCAGCGAAAGGCGGACGGTGAGGACTACCGCCTGAGCAATCTGCTGGAGACCCCTGAGAAGGTGACGATCGGCCGTGACGGAACCCTCTCCTTTACAGGCGAAAGCGCCTTTGTGCACAAAGGCGTGAAGCTGACCCTGAAATTTTCGGGAAAGCATACACTGTCCAAGGATTTTACGAGTATGACCGTAACCGGGAAGGGGCTTTACTCCGGAGGAGCAAGCAAGGATGAAACCGTCTACCTGTATCACCCCGGCGGTACAGGCGATGCGAAATATACCTGGCATGGCATTATCGCCCCGCTTACTTCCCAACAGTCGATACAGGTATCGGTGACGGATGCTAACGGAGTGGTCTATGACGTCACCCTCACTTGCGCAAGGGCGGCGAACAGCCACTACACCTATACGCTCACCCTGAAAAATGATGTGCTGGTTCCCACCGGTCAGGAGATCAAAGAGTGGCAAAGCGGGGATTCGCATACAGGAACCTTAAGTTGATGTAACTTAGTTTGATGTAATATTAGTTGATGTAATATTAGTTTGATGTAACCCCATGAAAAAGAAAAAGAATAGAATCCTATCGGTATCCGGGGCGGCTCTCTGCCTGTTCTTCCCGGTTCTGCTGGCCGCCTGCTCGCAAGAGGATGCTTTGCCCCGTCCGTTGGAAGTATCGGCGGAGGTGGGGAGTCCCGCTACCCGTGCGGCGGCAGACTCGCATGCCGATGATTATGATAAAAGTGAATTTGTAGCGGGTGATGTCATCCGGATTACGGACGGCACGAAAACTGCCGACTACCAACGGGTGGTCACCGGCACAACCGGCACCTGGCAACCCGCAAGCGGACAAACAGCGCTCACCACTACCGGTGGTGAAACGTTTACGGCTTCGTATCCTACGGCGTTCACCCGGATTCTAGCCGATCAGCACACAGCCATCAATTTCTGGCAAAGCAACCGGCTGACGGCTACAGGAGTACTCGATGGCAATAAGGCTACGTTCTCGTTCGCTCCGGCAGCGGCGAAGGTGACCCTGGTGGTGAAGTATGGAAATAGTGATAGTGACAAGAAGCTTCCCGGCACGGCAAGCCTGGAGGGTACGGGGATTGCCACCGGTGCCTCTGAATCGCAGACGATCAATGCCTATAGCGCCTCGGCAGCGGGAACTTCCGCTCAGCAGCATACGTATGTGGCCATTGTCAAGCCCGGCTCCCGAACGTTTGTGATCAAGGTGAAGGCCGGCGACACCGGTGAAACGGAGAAGAGCTACACCGAGAAGGCGGCCCATACCTTGAAAGCCGGATACAACTACCAGTATAACTTTACGTCCACCAATGAATTGATCCTGAACGGTATCACCGTAGAACGATTCGTAGAGACAACGGAGACAGACGCGGGAAACGCCACTTAATGAAAAACAGATACGAAAACGGATATGAACCTACAAAAATACAATCGAATGAAGAAGCCGGCGAATCGCCTCTACATGGCGCTTGCCCTCGGAGCGGGGATATGCCTGACGGCTTCATGCGCCTCAGACGACGGATTCGCCGCCGATGAAGGCGCGCTGGAATTGCAGCGGATCGAAGTGGAGGGAGAGGAGAGCATCACCCGTGCGGAAGCAACCGCTATCACCGAGGTGGACGTGTATGCCACCAATACCGCACACAAGGCGTATGGAGACAATCCACTGATGACATTCTCCTTGAAAGAAGGAGTCTGGACTCCGGACAAGCAGACGATCATTAACAACACTTCGGGTGATGCCTTGCTATACGCCTATTATCCTCCCGCAGCCATCCAAGCGTCCGGTGACGGTGAACATACGACGGCGGTGAACCTTCCGTCGGCATTGACTGATTTTCTCGCTACCGGGCAGGCCGATTATCTCTACGGTGTGGGTACGGATACGGGGACAGCCCCCGTCACGGCAACACTTTCCTCGAGAACCGTCAGCTTCAAGATGAAGCATGCGTTGGCCAAAGTCAGTTTCCGTATCGTGAAGTCGGCTTCGGCCACCGAAGCGCTAAAGCTGATACAGGTAGATGTGCTGAGCGGGACCAACCGTCTGCGGACAGGCATTGGGACGATGAACCTGAAAAGCGGATTGCTGAACAGTCTGTCGGATATTTCGACACTGACACTGGCGCAGGCGAGTGGCGTGGAGTTGAAGTTGAAAGAAAACCAGAAAGGACCGAACGTGACCTGCCTCGTGGCGCCGATGGCGAAAGAAGAAACGGTGCTCTCGTTCCGGCTCAAGGTATGTGTGGACGGAGAAGCTGCCGCGAAAGCGCATGCGTTTGAAACCCAATCGGTGACAGCGCAGTGGGAGGCGGGAAAGCATTATGTCTATCTGATTACGGTGGACAAAATGGGAGGTAAGCTGAGCTCGGTACAGATAGAGGACTGGAAGAACGATGCGAACCAGAACACGAGTATCGGGATTTAGTGGAAAACGATCCACTCCGTGTTACTCTGTGTACTCTGTGGTGAACTAAAACAAGAAACGATGAATAAAAGACTGAAACTTTGGATAGGGTGTTGCCTTTGCTTGCTGGGAGTGCCGGGACTGACAGGATGTTCGGAACAGGTTCCCGGGGAACCCGGCACGGAGGAGGGAGATCCGGTATCGCTCCGCTTCTCTCTTTACCGGGCGGAGGCGGACGAGGCTTCGACCCGTGCCGACGCGGCAACGGATATGGCGGATGGAAAGACTTTCTGTATCTATGCTTTCCCCGCAGGTGCGTCTACCACGACGACGGAACCGCTGGATCATAAAGTATATACGGTAAAGGGTGGAGTGGCTACGGGCGAACTCTATCTGTATCGCGGAACGTACGACCTTTACCTGGTATCGTACAACTCTTCGACGGAAGTGCCCGAACTGAAAACGGACGGTACGATTCAGGTGTCGAACGGAAAAGACTTTATGTACACCAGCCTGAAAGGGATCGTGGTGCAACCCAACCAAACGGGAGAAAACATGATGGACGTAGTGCTGCCGGCTCCCTTTAAACGCTTGGGAGCACAGATTAAAGTGAGTGTGGCGGCAGGTGACTTTCAGCCGGTTACTCCTACCAGTCTGGTGGTGAACTCCTTCGAGATGGGAGGACTCCGGGCGTCGTTGCCTTACACGTTGGGCAGTACTGCTTGGGGGACAGTGGCGAATGAAACGTTTGCCACTACTCAGTCCTTCACCGGATTCACGAATAATACAGCATCCCATGATATAAAGACTTCACGAGAAAGTACACCGGTTGTGGTGCTTCCGGTAGACGGTTCGGCTATGATTTCTTTTAAAGTGAACCTGACGGTAGGCTATAATGATAACGGTGTAAGTAGAAAAACGACCAATACTTATCCGGCGGAGATCCAGAAGGTGTTGCTGCCGGGTATGACCTATATGTTCGCCTTTACACTGACTTTCTACGGCATACTCGACCCCGCTGACTTGACGTTGGCGATAGGCGAATATGAATCGACCGTAACGCTCGATTCGGATGAAATGGGAAAATAACCGGCATATTCATATACAATTATCATATTTAGAATCAGATCAAAACAGAATGGCAAAAAGACAATACATACGACGATGGACGAGCAAATGGGCACTCGGTTGCCTGCTGGCGGTTTCCGGCCTATGGACGGTTTCCGGCTTGCTGGCGGGATGCAGCGAGGAATCCGTAGAGACTTCCGAGGAGTTTCGATTAGTTCTGAAACTGCCTCCGGCGCTGACGGTGGATACCCGCGGAACGATTAACCAGATCCCTGTTAACCGGATCTGGGTGTTGCAATACGTCACCGAGGGCGGAAAGTCAACGCTGAAGAACAAAGCTTTTTTTACGGTTCCGGATGATCAGGCTGGGAAGAATCCTCCTCCGACGATTGAGATTACAACCGGCGAAACTACTTTCACCCAAACGAATAGTCGCTTCTATGTCATTGCCAATGCGGAAGAGTCGTTCTTGAAAGACTTCACCGGAACCGAAGCGGAACTGAAGGCGAAAACGGTGGCCTTTTCTGGTTATACCAACCAGCCGTCCCTGTTGACATCGGGGCCGCTGGAATATACGCCCGATCCTACCAAACCGGGTGTAATACCGCTGGTGGTTCCCTTGCGGCGGGCTTACGCCACGATTTCCTTGTCCTGGAATAAAAAGGGAGATCTGGCAGCCAAAGATAATCCGAGTAGCCTTGTCGTCAAGTCCGTCTCCCTCTACAATGTACCCGCACACATGGCGCTCTATACGCGGGGAGGCGGAAGTATTAAAGATAAGTATCCTGCGGATAAGGATGGTTCTACGGCTATCACATCCACAACCGGAACTCAGATCACTACTGATTTGAGTCCGTCTTCTCCTTGCAAATTCTATATGCCGGAAAACTTACGGGGAATGGGGACAGCCGCCTCGTTTATGGAAAAGAGTATTCCGGCTAAAGGGCCGGACGGAAAATTGGACTATTGTACGTACATCAAGCTGTCGGGTGAATATAAGTATGCAGGAGCATCGGCGCCTATCGGCGTGAACTATCTCCTGCATTTGGGCGGCAACCTGATGACTGACTACAACATCCGCAGAGATTACCTTTATAACCTCACCGTCAATATCAGTGGCGCCAACAGCGCCGATGTGCGTGTGACGATCACGGACGGCAACGTAGTGATGTTTGATGCTGTGGAGGTGCTTCCGGTGAACAATGTAGTTTTCAAATAAAAGACAGAAATGAACTTGATTCACCACAGATTACACGGATTTTCACAGATTAATACTGGATCTTCACAGATTAACACCGAATCTTTGATTCGATTGAACTTGATTATCAGTGAAATATAAATAATTAATCGGAATATAAATAATTAATCAGTGAAAATCCGTGTAATCTGTGGTGAACTTAAAACAAACATACCAATATGAAACATACTTCTAAAAATCTGTGGAAGCTACCGGTGCTTGTCTGCCTATTGGGCATGGCGGCTTGTGAAGAGCGGGCGGATGTCGTGCCGGTCGATGCGGACACAAAGCCCGTGGAGGTATCCCTGTGTTTCGGCTTTGCCGATGATTCAAAGAATGAAGAATCTCAATGGCTCGCCGTTGAAACACGCGCCGCCGCTTTTGATGTAAAACGGTTACGGAAGCCGGTTACCCGTGGCGTCCCGGCCGTTCCCGATAAGCTGTATAATCTGGAGATACTCCAATACGATAGAGACGGGAATTATAAGGCCGGTAACAGCTATGGCACTGTAGAACTCGGCACCCACCTGGATGTGACGCTGAATGTGATGAATAACTGTCAATTGCTGGTGGTGGCACGTGGAAACAAGGATGCGGTAAAAACTTTAGTTGGTAAGAATCTGGAAGATACAGAAAGTACAAAGGGGGTAAAGAGTATGGATATAGATGCTTCGATAATCAATCAGATCGATCCTTCGACAGCAGACGCTATCGACGCCATGCCTTATGTGCTCCATCTGGAACATGTAAACGTGGTGACGGGAACTGACGGTAAGGCTGTCATTCAGAGTCCGGAGGGCAGTTATGATACCCGCCTGTTGCTGAAGCGCCTGGCTGCACGACTGACGGTGAACTGGAACTACACCGTGAGCGGTTATGAACTGAAACAAGTCCTGTTGCAGAGCGTCCCGTTGAACTATACACTGGTTCCCACAGCAGACTCGAATGGCACTTATCCCTCTATTCTGGACCAGTTTCATACAGTAGAGATCGATATGAGTAAAGGCAATTCTTATTCTTGCTGGATCCCCGCCAATGTACGCGGCGAATCTCCTGCGGCAAACTCCGATCTGCAGCGCACGAAAGCGAACGCGCCGAAGGGAAGCTCTTTTCTGAACTTTGTAGCCGTGAATACCACGGATCCCAAAAAGAAACTGGATTATCGTGTGTACATCGGTGGGAAAACGTCCTCGGATTTCAGCCTGAACAATAATACGGAGTACAGCTATGCGGTGAGTTTTAGCCATACGGGTATCCCGACGAATGACAAACGTGTGACCTACATCGATCCCGTGCCCGCTTCGGAGAACAATGACAATCCGGTTCCGACAGCCAATTGCTTTATGGTGGCTCCCGGTGGAGGTTTCTGCTTCGACCCGTTGGCTTATCAGAGTGACGGAACAGAGAAAACGAATGAAACCTTGAAGGGCTGGTGCCAAGGGGGAGGCATCGTTAAGGTGAAACTTCTCTGGCAGACGAAAGAGGACGGGGACATCGGCGAACCGGTGATGGGTATCGTCAACTCTGCTGAGGACCATACGAACATTGTAGACATCAAGCGTACGGACGGAACGGCAGTGGGACAGAATCCCGTTACCGATAAGGGGCAATGCCGCATTTATTGCCGGGTGGCTCCGGGCACGACGGGCGGCAGCGGTGTGATTGCGGCTTATGATAGTAGTGATAACATACTGTGGAGCTGGCATGTGTGGGTGACGGACTATCATCCGGACGCTACGGGTAATGTGGATGTGCAGGAACCGTTGACTAAAAGAAAACTGAAGTTTACGTATGGCAACCATTCGGATCAACGGCCGATGATGGACCGGGATTTGGGGGCGATGGCAGGATATGCAGGAGTTCCTCCTTCGGATGTAGAGAAGTTTAAAGCGCATGGCTTTCAATATCAGTGGGGGAGAAAAGACCCGTATCCGAGCAGTTATTCGAATAAGCCGATTAAAACGGTGAATTTACCGGCAAAGATAACGGAACCGATAGTGGGTATCATGAGTTTATATGGGTCGGACGGGGTGAAGTTTTTACCATTCGATCCGTCATACAACGGACGAGCCGGTTATCAGATGGCATACCGGAATCCTTTGACTGCCTATAAACCGTCGGGAAGCCAGTATTGGTTCACAGATGATGTCACCAGTTCGATATCCGGTGCCTGGGCTACCGTTAAGACTGTGCATGATCCGTGTCCGGCGGGATGGCGGGTAGCGAAGGCGGAGGAGTATTACTCTTTGTTCAGTGATAAGGGTTATAATGGGACGTTGCCGAGCACTTCGACTAATAATATGAATATGAGTAATTATAATACGCAAGGAGCCGATAAAGGTTTTGTATTGCGCTATGATGAGACGGACCAGTCGAAGACTACCTATTTCCGGTTGTGTGGATATTATGCTGACAGAGTGTTTGTCCAGATAGGCTATTTCGATTTTATATGGTGCTGTAATAGTGTTAAAAATGGTAATACTTATCAGGCGAAGCATTTACAGTTGGTTTCTACGGCATCTGATCAACGGAGAGGTATCAATGGAATTAATAATCAAGGGACTTTGAGTGCGATGCTTCCTTTGCGCTGCATACAGGAAAAGGACTGACAGAGGAATCAATTTCGATCTTTGACATACTGGAATAACGGAAAACAATTTCGATCTTTGTGCATAATAGCGATGATCTAAAAATAAAGTGGATATGAATGTAGATTCTATGATCTCTCGTAAACTTCCGATTGGAATACAAAGTTTTGAGAAACTCCGTACAGAGGGTTACCTCTATGTGGATAAAACGGAATTGGTTTACCGACTCGTGAAACTGGGGAAACCTTACTTTCTGAGCCGTCCCCGGAGGTTTGGGAAGAGTCTGCTGCTCTCTACTTTGGAGGCTTACTTCCTCGGAAAAAAGGAGTTGTTCGAGGGTCTTGCCATCGGAGAATTGGAGCAGGACTGGTTCACCTATCCGGTGCTGCATCTGGATCTCAATGCAGAGAAATATGACAGAAAAGAGTGTCTGGTGAATTTTTTGGAAAGCCAGCTTCAGTCTTGGGAGAGTACATATGGCGTAACGGAAATCAACCGGAGCTGCTCCATCCGTTTCATGACTGTGATCCGTCGTGCTTACGAACAGACGGGGCGACGGGTCGTGGTACTGATTGACGAATACGACAAGCCGATGCTGCGCTCTTTTGACAATCCGGAGTTGCAATACGAGTTTCGTGAAACGCTGATGGCATTCTATACCGTGTTGAAGGATGCGGACGCCTATTTGCAGTTTGTCTTTATCACGGGAGTGACCAAGTTTGCCCAGATGGGCATTTTCAGTAATCTGAACCAGTTGCAGGACATCAGCCTTCATCCGGCTTATACTACCCTGTGCGGCATGACCCGTGCTGAGATAGAAGCCGTCTTCGCTCCTGAACTGCAGTCCCTTGCCTGTGCGAACGGACTGACGTACGAGGAAACGATGGAAAAGCTTACCCGCCGATATGACGGTTATCACTTCAACTATCGCAACTGGGAGGGGATGTTCAATCCTTTCAGTGTGCTGAATACGCTCTCGACGGGTCTTTTTGAGAATGCCTGGTTTGCGAGCGGTACGCCTACTTTCCTGGCTGATATGTTGCGTAAGACTGATTTTGACCTGCGCGACCTGGACGGTATTGAGGTCAACTCCGCTTCCTTAAGCGATGACCGTGCCGACATACACAACCCCGTTCCCATGATTTTCCAAAGCGGTTATCTGACCATCAAGAAATATGATTCTCAGTTCGGGCTGTATACGCTCGGGTTTCCCAATGAAGAGGTCAAGTATGGTTTCCTCAACTTCGTTGCTCCCTTTTATACCCCCGTTGCCTTTACGAATACCGCTTTTTATATTGCTAAATTTGTCCGTGAGCTGAGGAGTGGTGATGTGGAGTCCTTTTTGGAGCGTCTTCGTTGCTTTTTCGCGGATTTCCCTTACGAGTTGAATGCCAAGACGGAGCGTCATTATCAGGTTGTTTTTTATCTTGTGTTCAAGCTGATGGGGCAGTTTACGGGCGCTGAGGTGCGTACCGCGCGGGGGCGTGCCGATGCTGTGGTGAAAACTCCGGACTATATATATGTTTTTGAGTTTAAACTGGACGGCAGCGCAGAACAGGCTCTACGCCAGATTGACGAGAAGGGCTATCTGCTGCCTTACACCTCGGACGGCAGGCAACCGGTGAAGGTCGGTGTCTCTTTTGATGCTGAACAACGCAACCTGGGGGAATGGCTGATCGTGAAATAGAAAGAGGTGATCGTTAAGTAGAAAAGAGCTGAGGATTACCTTTAGAAGTATTTATTTTTGTGTTTGTTTTCCGTCCCGCTTCGTGTATCAGAAGATGCACGAAGCGGGACGATCTGTTTTCTGTTATTCCGGACTATGAAGAGATGATAGGTTAAAGTGATGATATGAAAAAATATTTGTGATGGCAGAGATATCACATGATGGTATCTTTTGCATAAAGAAGGAAGACAGGTAAAAATAGAACAATTAAATAAGATGTGGTTTTATGAAACAGATTTGGAAGAATAAATGGTTAATGCTCTTGGGAGGAGTGATCTTTCTTGGAGGACTGAGCGGATGTGAAGATCGTCCGGAGAGTGCTGTTCCTTTTCCTGAAGGTGAAGAGGTGACGGTATCGCTGGTCTTCGGCTTTGCCGAAGATTCAAATAATGAAGCGCCTCAACGGCTCGCCTCAACGGCTCGCCTCAACGGCTCGCCTCAACGGCTCGCCTCAACGGCTCGCCTCAACGGCTCGCCTCAACGGCTCGCCTCAACGGCTCGCCTCAACGGCTCGC
>ERZ840407.572-NODE-572-length-24390-cov-8.325704_pt1 | contig 24390 bp, 26 predicted proteins | sample MGYA00519877_ERZ840407 | MGnify/ENA primary metagenome ERZ840407 (study PRJEB31850, sample SAMEA3708875) | human gut metagenome | biome: human gut; feature: human-associated habitat; material: faeces | place: China | collected 2014 ...
AGACCTCACCAACTCGTTCTACTTCATCGAGGCCGGCACGCTCGTGGAAAAGATCGAGTCGTCCTCGCAGACGCTCAAGCAGGAATACCTCGATACATACGAGGGAGATGAATGACATGATAGGCAAGAGCTACGTAAAGATTGTAATTGTTGGCCTTGCAATCGGTCTTGCAATGGTGCTATGTGCATCATTTGCGAGGTATAGGTCCGAGCAGTCGTTCATCGATGGCGCTGAAAATGGGTTTGGCATAGACGGGATGTATGTCGACGATGGCGCGACCAGGACGTCTATGGCGATTCTTGCAGGCGAAGACATGGAATGGCAAATCTGTAATGACGATGGCTCTTGTCTGAGTGGTCGTTTGGGCGCAACGAGCGACCCGAATTCGTTCGATCTTCTCGACAATGATGGAGCGGATTGCGGTTCTGTTCACCTTTCATATGCATCGCGAGATGGGATGGACGGCATCCTCTACGTCTCCCACGAAACTAACGATTTCAAGATGCGCAGAACTAACCGAGCGCCGGCTTTTATCGAGGAGTGAGAATTCCCGGCGGTCTGCCGATCAGGCCGCCGGGGTATCGAACCCCGCATTCATCCGTACACACACGGATGAATGCGGGAAGTGTCCGGATGAAATTGATAATCAAGGAAACAAAGCCGTTCTGCCTGGGACGGCTTTGGCTTGGACTTTAACTACAACATCGCAATCGACACTTATCAGCTCGCGCAACGCGCATGGCCAAATCTCGGACGCTGGTGCATGGAGGACCTTCGAGATTTACTGGACATCCAAAACGACGACGCGCACCGCGTGCTCGCCGACTGCGAAGACGAGATGGCTGTCTACAATGCGATCAGAAACGGCGTGAAGTCCGGAGAGCTTTCTGTGGAACCGCCGCGCCGTCGCGCGAGCCGACCGGGCAACCCGGGCAATCTGGTCCCGGCTCTCCCGGTCGTATTCCTACGATATCGCCCCTAAATCACCAATGTGTCAGATAAAGAATGATGCAATGGTTATGATCAAGCATACGGCGGATGCGACGACTGCGCCTTTTTTCCTCTCCTTTAGTCCGACGAATAGGGTTGCCGTAAAGTAAAGGGCGGAAAGGCAGTCTATGGCAAGCAAAACGAGTTCCTTGGGCGGTTTCAGCAAAAGGTCGCTAGCAAAGAGTAATGCAAGCAGGGCAAAGCCGATTGTGACCAAGTATCTCGATTGATTTTGCGACAGCATGGCAACCTCCTTTTAGAACATGCAAGTGAAACGTCGGCACGATGTCATTGCGGTTGCAAACAAGCCGCCGCCAGGACCGGTTGTCACGAGACCGGCGATAACTTCAGCGGTGCCAGCAAGGTAGGGATCGCGCAGGCAAGCCTCCTCCTTCGCGTTCAGCTTGACCTTGTGAGGGACGGTGCGGTTATTTGCAAATCCGTGAGAATCGCACCACGCCTTGGAATATGAATCCGTGCAGCGTCCGCGCTCAAAAAGGGATATATCGTAATTTTCGTCGTAGTTGTCTCCGACGTAGATCTCGCTGCTCTCGGCGGGAGACCCCTCGTCGGCATAGGCTGCCGCAACGGGCACAAATGGTGTCATGACAAGGGAGAGGCAAAGAGCTGCTGAGACGATGGAGAGCAGGCATTTCTTCATGGCTGGCTCCTTAATCTGGCCTTTGATAGTTACTTGATGTCGCCTCCTTCCGCTTTATATCCGTTGTATTTGGCGTATTTCTTTAATAAGGCAAGAGGTTCTTCCTCTCCTTCGGATAAGCCGATGATGTTTCCTTGATCATCCAGTATGAATACGGACGGAATATGCTCAAGTTCATATTGGTCATACACGGTCTTATCTTAATCTATGTATATGGGAAAGTCTCCTTCATGGACCGAGGCTTCTTCAATTGTGCTGTCCTCGGAAACAGTGAAAAGGTTCTTCCTTAAGGCTGCGAAAATATCAAGTTGTTGCATATCTTCTATGAGAGATTCGCAGTGCTGACACCACGATGCCCAGAACATCAAGATATTTTCCTCATTAGGTTTTAGCTTGTTAAAATAATTCACGTTTCGGCCGAGGCTGAAATTTTGGCCCATTTTAATGGACAAAGATGAGGGATAAGCATCGTGTTGCGGTTTGATATTGACGGCGATTAAGGCGGCGAAACACGTCAGAGTCGCCAGAGTCAGTAAGGCGATAACGCATTTTCTCGGTTTCCAGCTCATGACAGATCCCTCTCTCATGGTGAAACGCATACGTTTTGAAACGGGATACCGCTTCGATTCGTTCCGGACGCGGATGTGGACGTAACTGGTCTCGGTGCCAAGTGCGATTTAAGTGCTGTATATGACTTAACGGGAATGTCCGAGCAGTGCCGGAGTCTCCATCTGGATTGTTCCGACTGGAACATCAGCCCGAATACACTGCATAGCGACTTCAACAAGAACGTCCCCGGCGTAATCCTTCCCAAGGCATGGCAATAGACAAGTTCAAGTGAACGCATGAAGGTGGCTCCCGAACCATCGGGAGCCACCTTCGCAATTCAACCGATGGGAAAACCGACTGCTAATTCAATTTGACCCAGATGGCGGGACGGACTCCGAGCAAGTCATCCTGCTCGCTCCCGTCATCGCCAAATTTGATATCGCCCATCTTGCACACGTAATTGGCTAGGGGCTGCCCGACATGGTAGAAATCACTATAGTCTGAGCTGCCGCTGTACTTCTCGACGGTAGAGGTCCACCAGTCCTTAACTTTATCGTCCTTCACTGACTTTGCGTACCGGAAATCGTCCGATAGCGCGGGTTCGCAAAGGAGAAAGGAGTTGAGAATCGTGACGTCTCCGTCGATGAGGCCCCGCTCGACATCGCTGAAGGCGAAATCCCTGAAGCTGCCGTTCAGATAGTCGTATAGCGAGCTGGACTTGAAATCGGTTGCGTCGCCTTGCGTATCGAACGCCATCTCGTCGATGCACTGCTGGGTTACGAGAAGGGCCCGTCCGTCCTCCTTGTCGACTACGATCCATCTGATCGGTCTGCCGGCGATTGCGGCGCCCTTGTAGGCCGCCAGCCCACCCGAATAGGTCCCGAACTCGACGGTCTGCCCAATCGACTTGCTGTCGATTACCTCCTGCTCCGCCTTCATGTCCGCCCGCGCTTCGAGCATGGACGGCAGGGGCGAGATGGCGACCATGACGGCAAGCAGGACGATGCCCGCGACAGCCGCGACGGCTATCTTCTTCCTCCTTTTCGAGAGGTTCGCAATCTTCGCGCCGGCCTCCCTTGCCTTCTCGCCCGAATCCCCGTATCCCTGCTCGGCCAGCTTCTCGAGGCTTTCCTTGGCGGCCTCAGCTTCCTTCCTGTTGCCCTTCTCGAGTATCGCGACGCTCGTCTTGTAGACCCTGTCCCTTCTGGATTCATCCAGGAACGCGGCATCTTCCAGATCCGCCATTTTCTCGCGCACGGCGCCGCAGTTCCAGCAGGTACCGCGCTTGAGGTTCACCGCACCGCAGCCGCACTGCCACCACCCGTCGTGTTCGGAATGGACGCCCGTGCATTTGAAGGTATCGGCCCCCATCTCGGAGAGCAGGACATCGCGTTCCGACTCCTCGACCCCGTTGAGTGCGAGTGGCGCGGGGCTATCGATGTCGATCGGGTCGCCGAAGGAGGTCTCGCCGTCCGCTCGGGTCACAACGGCACGCGAGCCGGTGATAACAGACAGCTTGATTCTCACCGCCTTGGGCCTGAGCACCTCGCCGGCGGGCAGGTCGGCATCTAGGAGCGAGAAGTCGACGGTCTCCGTCTCCCCTCCCTCGCCCTCGAGCCCGACAGTGAACTCTATGCGGCTGATGGGTTTCGTCGATACGTTGACGATCTTTGTTTGGAGGAAGCAGGCTCCCGTCTCGGTGTCTCTGGAGACTTGGATGGCTAACATCCTGACAGGGCAAAGCTCCTGCCAGGAGGGGTTGGCGTCGCGGTAAACAATCTTGTATTTCGACATTACTACACCTCGGGCAGGGCGTCTTCGTCCCTTTGTGCGCTGGGCGCCGGTGCCGCTCGGTCGGGCAGAGCGCAGACGATCAGGCCGACCATGAGCGCCGTGCCGAAAAGGCCGATGAACCAGAGGATTCCCGCGCCATTGGTGTAATGCCCCTTGGCCCTGGCAATCTTAACGAGCTCCGCCACGCCGCAGATGTTGGCGGCGATCGCCAGGAAAGGCAGGAAGAAGATTATCAGCTCCAGGCTTCTCATTTTTGGTCCCTCCTTCTCGACCACCCGCTTCGACACCGGCGGTCCTCCGTTACTTCCGACATCACCAATTCTACTGTCCTCACCTGCGAATTTGTTGAGCAACAAATTCGATTGTGTGAGCGGTCGGTTGAGCTGCGCAGACGTTGAGCTAATTATTCTTTGCCGCTGCGGCAAGACCAGCACAACTTTTTGGAATAGTCCTACGCTCGGCAATGTATCTACAAGCCCTGAGCGAAGGGGGTCGCATATGCATGCAGCGGCAATTAACCTTCGGGGGGGGGGTATCTCCTAGGAATACCCGCCTCCGAGGGCAGTCAATCATCGAGTACGTCCTGATTATCGCCATCATCGGCCTGGTTATCGTGTTCGCGGGACCCGGCGTGGCAGGCGCCATCTGAAACCAGTTCAACCTGGTCGGCAACACGGTGAACAGCGGGACGACTGGCGGCACCGAGGGCGGCGCGTCCGGCGGCGGCTCCACTGGGTCCGATTCCGCGACCGTACAGGCGGCTGTCGCCAAGGACGCGAAGGACTGGACGCTCGATGAGCAGAAGGCCGTGGCCGAGGACATCGCAGCCAAGGGTGAGGCGTCTCCCGCCTACGCCAAGGCGAAGGCCGCCATGGATGCGGGGACGAAGTTCTCCGTCTTGCTCACGAACCGAATCACGATGGAATATCGAATCATCGGCATCAACCACGACAACTTGGCCGACGGATCCGGCAAGGCGGGACTGACGTTCCTAACCACCTCGACGGGTATTTCGTCCCATATAAACGCGACTGACACCAACGACGGCGGCTGGGAGAAGTCGGAGCTCCGTGCGAAGATGAACTCCGGGGAGATCTGGAACCTCATGCCGTCCGATTTCCAGTCCAAGGTGAAGAGCGCCAAGAAGCTCACGAACAACGTCGGCGGAATCGATAAGAACGCCGCCGTAACCGCGACCTCGGACAGGCTGTTCCTTCTCAGCTACTCCGAGATCGCGCCCTGCACCTCCCATTGGACCTCCGACTTCACTTCCCTTTGGGCCTCCGACTACCCCTGGAGTTCCTCCGAGGGTAGCCAGTACGAGGCCTTCAAGGGCAAGGTGACGAATAACGATAATCCCAACTCTGCCATTGCCATTAGCAGCTTATGGTGGGAGCGTTCGGTGTTACCGAAACTTTCTGCGTGCTTCCTCGACGTCACCGGCACTGGCAGGTCGTCGCGTGGCGACGACGCGAGCGCTTCGCTTTGCGTCTGCCCCGCTTGGTGCTTCTAGCCTGTCTTCTAGCTTGTCTAGCGAAAAGCCTGCGCAACTTCTCCCGGGCTTTTCTTTTGGCGGTTACTCGAACGGTCTGATGTTCGTGGCACAGGTAGTCGGGTTGAGGGGAAATGGGGTCATACAGCGGCTCTCAGAGCGCCTGCCGCACTCCCCCGCCATTACCTCTGCGGCGTCCTCGTATGGAGCCCATCCTGTTTGGCGTTTCGCTGCAACAGCTCACTTGTCCACCGGTCAAGTGAGCTACTGGAATAAATACAGCGACACGCTTGTTCGTTACAGTCGCTATATCTGTGTAAATCGCCGCGATAAATACAGCCTGTGCTCGGCTGTATACCAGCTACGCGTATGTAGATTCATATCGCGTTAATAAATCGGCTCAAGCGCGTGCAAAACGCGCAAGTAGCCGCAAAAAGAGGTTATCGCGTAGGTAGATTTTTGGCACCTTGTTGCTTAATCAAAATTAAGTAATTGCTTAAACAAAAAAGGTCAGGCACTAGGTGCCTGACCTGCAAACTTCTGGTCGGGACGACTGGATTCGAACCAGCGACCCCTTGACCCCCAGTCAAGTGCGCTACCAAGCTGCGCCACGTCCCGAAGCTTTTGTTTGTTGCTCTGCTCTCGCTCGCAACAGGGAGTATATTAACCCGAAACTTTGTCCTTGTGCAAGAACTTTTTTACAAATTTTGAAGCAAGTCCAAAATTGTATCTGCGAGCTGGGGTTTTGTTAGTACGGGTAGTTCTTGCGTACCCGCTATGCTCACGATCCAAGCCTTGTTGGTGTCGGTTCCAAAGCCCGAATCGGCGCGTGAGACATCGTTGGCGATAATGGCATCGCAGCCTTTGCGGGTCAATTTGCGCTCGGCGTACTCGACGACGTTATCAGTCTCGGCTGCAAAGCCGATTACGAGGCGATCGCCCTTTTGGCGTGAAAGTTCGGCCAAGATGTCAACGGTCTCGACGAGCTCGATTCGATCCAGGCGCTCGTTGGCCTTTTTGAGCTTATGGTCCGCCGGGGCCGCCGGCGTGTAGTCGGCGACGGCGGCGGCGCAAATGGCCGCGTCGGCCGTCTGGAAGGCGCTCAGCGCTGCCTTGAGCATTTCAGCGGCGGTCTGCACGCGCACGCACTCCACGCCGTGGGGAACGTCGAGCGATGTCGGTCCCAGCACGAGCGTGACGGCGGCACCGCGACGTGCGGCCTCCCCCGCCAGGGCGATACCCATCTTGCCCGAAGAACGGTTGCCAATGAAGCGCACGGGGTCAATCGGCTCATGCGTGGGGCCGGCGGTAATGACGATGCGCTTGCCCGCCAGGTCTTGTTGCACGGGATTGAGCACCTCGCAGACGGCCTCGACGATGTCCTCGGGTTCGCTCATGCGCCCCGTGTCCACGTCGCCGCAGGCAAGGTAGCCACTGCCGGGTCCCACCACGTGGACGCCGCGCTCGCACAGCGTGGCCATATTGGCCTGCGTGGCCGACGCCTTCCACATGCCATTGTTCATGGCCGGCGCGATAACGACGGGCCGCGGTGTCGCAAGCAGCGTTGTGGAGATGAGGTCATCGGCGATGCCGTTGGCCATCTTGGCGATGATATTGGCCGTCGCGGGCGCCACGACCACCACGTCGGGCTCCTGCGCCAGCGAGATATGGTGGATGGGGTCAGATGGGTCGTCGAATAGCCCAACCGCGACCGGCTCATTGGTGAGCGCGCGGAAGGTAAGCGGCCCCACGAACTCGGTGGCATGCTCGCTCATGACGACCTTGACGTGCGCGCCGCGCTTTTGGAGCAGACGCACGATATTGCACGACTTATAGGCGGCGATCCCGCCGGTAATGCCCAGCAGGATCGTTTTTCCCTCAAGTTGCATTGAATTGTTGGGTGCCACCATCGTTTAAGCTTCCTTGCTAGGGAGCACGAGCAGGCGGTGGCAGTACGGGCAGTGCGTAATCTCACTACCGTCGTGGCTGAGGTCGCTCATGGACGAAGCCTGCAGCGCGGTGTGGCAGACCGTAGGGATGTTACCCTGGATGGTCTCAACAGCCAGGCCGCGGAACTGTTTGAGCAGGCGCTCGTAGTCGGTGAGCACGTCGGTCGGCAGCGTAGCGGCAAGGGCGGTGCGCTCCTTGGTGGCGGCGTCAATCTGAGCCTGCAGGTCGGCGGCCTTGGCGCGGGCGGCCTTGGTATCGGCCTTCACGCCCTCCTCGAACTTGGCGATGATGGCCTGCGCGCGAGTCTCGCGGTCGAGCGCCTCCTTATGGGCGACAACGACGTCCTTGCGGGTGTGCTCGATCTTGTCCAGGCGCTTGGCCAGGGTGGCAAGCTCGTTCTCCAGGTCCTGCACCTCGCGGTAGTCGGAACCGTCGACGTGACGTTTCTTGGCGGCCTCGATGGCGTTGTTGGTCTGAATCTCGGTGGTGTTGAGATCGTCGAGCTCAATGTCCAGGTCCTTGCGCTGGGCGTAGAGCTTGGTCATCTCGGACTTGAGCTTCACATAGGTCTTGCGCTTGGAAGCGAGCTCCTTGAGCTCCGGCATATTGGCAAGTTCGCTCTTGTTGCGGGCGAGCTCCAAATCGATCTGTTGCAGCTTGAGTAGCGTAGCGCCGGCGCTCATAAGTTCTCTCCTTTTGTCACAGTCCACCATTGGCAAGGGTTCAGTATTTTAATCGCATGACGGGGGTCGACCCCGGCGTCAACTGCAGAGTTCATCAATATATCAACGAACGGCTCCTCAGAGCGGTCGTGGCCGAGCAAGATCACCGGCAGCCCGCGCAAGGCAAGATCCTGGGCCACGTGGTAGCCGGCCTCACCGGTCACGATGACATCTGCACCGGCGGCAATGGCAAGCTCACCAAAGTCGCCCAGGGAGCCGCCCAGAATGGCGACGGTGCGGCACGGGTGCTCGGCTTCGCCCCATACGCGCGGGTCGCTGCCATAGGCTGTGGCGGCACGGTTGGCGAGATCGCGCAGGCTGTAGACGTCGTGGAGGGTCGCGAGTGCGCCCAGACCGGTGAGCTCAGGCTCGTCCACATGCTCCAGCGAGCTCATGGGCTCAGCGCCCAGCAACTCACTCAGGCGAACGCGCGCCTCGTGCGATCGGTCCAGGTTGGTGTGAAGCGAGATGATGCTCACGCCGCAACGAGCTGCCTCGTACAACACAGCGCTGCATTGGGGACGCGATACATCCGCCGGGCAAAACGCCTCGGGCGCCTTGATATAAATGGGATGATGCGTCAGCAGCACGTTGGCGCCGGCCTCGAGAGCACGGTGCACGTTGGCCTCGGTAACGTCAAGTGCGCAGGCGACGCCGGTGATCTCGGCAGCAGGATCTCCCACAGATAGCCCTACATGATCCCAGCCCTCGGCGTCCGCCTTGGGGTAGCGCGCCAGCAGCGCACGTTCAAGCTCGGAGACGATCATGCGGCACCCACGATCGACAGCAGCGTCTGGGCAAAGTTGTCCAGGTCGGAAGGGTTCACGCGGTCATCAAACGAGATGCGCAGTGCGCCCAGCGCCTGCTCGCGACCAATGCCCATGGCGCTGAGCACGTGGCTCGGGTCCATGCTGCCGCTCGAGCAAGCTGATCCGGCCGATACCTCAAACCCGGCGGCATCGAGCTTGATGATGAGCTCTTCGGAGTCCATGCCATCAACGTAGATCGACACCATGCCCGGCAGGCGATCGGCCTGTGCGTAGTCGCCCATCGTGGCGTGAATGCGCGGATGGGCTGTAAGCGTGGCGTAGAGCTTATCGGACAGGGCCTGTAGCGTCGCGCGCTCGCGGTCCACATTCGGCAGCAACACAGAAGCGGCAGCGGCAAAAGCCAGCTGCGTGCGCAGATCCTGCGTGCCGGCACGACGACCGGCCTCCTGTCCGCCGCCAAAGATGCGCGGGCGCAACGGCGTGCGGCTCTTAAGGTAGAGTGCGCCAGATGCCACGGGACCGCCAATCTTGTGGGCTGCGACGGACATGGCGTCGACGCCCAGCTCGGTGACATCGAGTGGAATATGCAAGTAGCCCTGGATGGCATCGGTGTGGAACAGGGCGCCCACGGTATGCGCGGCCGCGGCAAGCTCGCGGATGGGCTGCACCACGCCGGTCTCGTTGTTGGCAACCATGATGCTCACGAGCGCCACGTCGTCGCCTAGTAGCTCGACAAGCGCGGCAGGCTCAATGTAGCCCGCGCGGCAGGGCTGCACCAGGTCGACGGTAAAGCCGGCGGCACGCAGCAGCGGCAGGTTGTCCAGAATCGAATCGTGCTCGATGGCCGAAACGATTACACGACCGCGCTTGCGATCGCGCTGACGAGCGCCCTCGGCAAGACCGAGCAGCGCCAGCTGGTTGGCTTCGGTGCCGCCGTTGGTCAGTACAATCTCGGACGGGCGGACGTGCGCGCCAAAGCTGCGGGCGATCTCGCGACGTGCAACCTCCAGACGCGCGGCAGCCTTGCGGCCGAGCGAATGCAGCGAGTTGGGGTTGACGCCGGCAAGCTCGCTGTCGTCGTACTTGCGCTGCGCAAGGAGCGCCTCGGCGCGCATTGGCGTCGAGGCGGCATAGTCAAGATTCACGGGTATGCGGTTTTGACCTGTGGTCATAAGGGTTTATGCCTCCTGTGCGGCCTCGTTGCCCAGCTTCTGCAGCAGTGCAACCTCGGCGGCGGGATCTTCGGACTTAAATACGGCGGAGCCGGCTACGAGCACGTTGGCGCCAGCTTTGACAACCTCAGCGATATTTTTGGAAGAGATACCGCCATCGACCTCGATCAGGGGCGACACGCCGTGGCGCTCGCACATGGCCTTGAGCTCGTGGAGCTTATGCAGAGTGCCCGGGATAAAGCTCTGGCCGCCAAAGCCCGGGTTCACGCTCATGAGCAGCACCATATCGACGACGTCGATGATGCTCTCGAGCACGCACACGGGGGTGGCGGGGTTGAGCACCACGCCGGCCTTGACGCCGCGCTGCTGCAGATGCGTGAGCGTGCGGTGCAGGTGCGTGGAAGCCTCGTAGTGCACGGTGATCATGTCGGCACCGGCGTCGGCGTACCAATCGACCGTCTCGTCGGGGTTCGACACCATGAGGTGCGCGTCGACCGGTACATCGGTGGAGCGCTTGACGGCCTTAAGGATGTCAACGCCAAAGGTGAGGTTGCCGGTAAAGTGACCGTCCATAACGTCGAAGTGCACGTAGTCGGCGCCGGCGATCTTGTCGAGTTCGCCCTTGAGGTTGGCCATATCGGCCGAGAGGACGGACGGAGCGATTTTGATGGAACCCATGGTAGTAGCCTTTCTGCGCTAGTCGGTGAGTCCGTAGAACTCTTGAGAAGGGACGCGATCGGTAAGAATCTCGAGCGCCCTATCCAAAGTAACACCGTTGTAGAGCGTTTGCTCTACGGCAAAGGTGAGCGGAATGTCTACGCCCAGTGAACGGGCGAGCTCGCTGACGCTGCGGGCCGCGACGGCGCCCTCCACCACCATATGCGTACGTGCCTGGTACTCGTCGAGCGAGACGCCGTGGGCAAACTCGTAGCCAAAGGTGCGGTTGCGCGAATGCTCGGAGGTGCAGGTGGCAATGAGGTCACCCATGCCGGCAAGACCCATGCAGGTCATGGCTTGACCGCCGCGGGCGTGCACCAGACGGCTGATCTCGGCCAGGCCGCGCGTCATGATAAGGGCAAGCGTGTTGTCGCCCGCACCAGAACCGGCGGAAATGCCGCACACGATGGCGATGACGTTTTTCATGGCGCCGCAAACCTCGACGCCGGTCATGTCCTGCGACAGGTAGATGCGGAAGGCCGTGGATAGGAGCAGGTCCTTAAAGGTCTCCCCTACCTGCGGATCTTTGCTGGCGATGACGGCGGCAGAAAGCCCGCCGCGGCAGATCTCCTCGGCATGGTTGGGGCCCGAGAGCGCCGCGACACGCGACTCGTTGCCGATCTCACTGGCGATGACCTCGCTCATAAGCAGGCCGGATTCGGGCTCAATACCCTTGGTGAGGCAGAGTGCCGGGGTGTCGGCGGCGATGAAGGGTGCTGCCTGATGGCATACGCTGCGCAGGTGCGTGGAGGGCACGGCAAAGATGATGGCCTCGGCGCCGTCGAGCGCCTGCGACAGGTCCGTGGCGGCGACAACGTTGCCGGGCAGCTCGTAGCCCACTAGATACCGGGGGTTACGGTGCTCGCCATTAATGCCGGCGGCCGTCTGCTCACTATGGGCCCACATGGTCACGCGCTCGGCTCGCGCGGCGGCAAGGCCGGCGACGGCGGTTCCCCAGGAGCCAGAGCCAATCAGCGCAACATTCATGACTCTCTCCTACTTATCGTCGGGCTCGGTGACGCGCTTGGTAAACGAGAGCTTGGACTCCTTACCCGTCATGAGCTTTTTGATGTTCGCACGATGGGCCCACACCACGGTGATGCCGATTAGCGCCATGCAAAACTTAAGTCCCAGGCTGCTGTACGGAAAGACCGCGCAGGCGGCGATGGGAAGACCGATGGCCGCGGCAAGCGAGCCCACCGACACAAACTTGGTGATGGCGACGGCCACGATAAACATGCCCAGCAGCGACAGGCCAATGGGCCAGTACCAGGCGAGGATGACGCCCAGACCAACCGCGATACCCTTGCCGCCGTGGAAGTTAAGGTAGGGCGAGAAGATATGGCCCCACACCGCTGCCAGGCAAATGACGCCGAGCATCCAATCGCCGGGGGCTCCGGGCGCCATGATGCTTACGGGGAAGCCATAGCCCAAGTCGGCAATGAGCGGACGCGCGATAAGGACGCAGATGGCGCCCTTAAGGCAGTCGAGCAGCAGCGTGAGTGCGGCCACCTTGGGGCCGGCCACGCGCAGCGCGTTGGTGGTGCCGATGTTGCCGGAGCCCGCCTTGCGAATGTCCGTGTGGTTGAACACACGGCCCAAGATCAGGCCAAACGGAATCGCCCCGATAAAGAACGAGACCACGGCGCAGATGGCGGTCAGCAGAATCGGATTATGCATCCTTCTGTTCCTTCTTCCTAAAGAAGAGTCGGATGGGTGTGCCGGCGAAGTCGAAGGTCGAGCGCATGCGGTTCTCTACATAGCGCTGGTAGGTGTCGGTGACCAGGTCGCTGTGGTTGACGAAAAACGTGAACGTCGGCGGGTTGACGCCCGTCTGGGTCACATAGTGCATGCGCAGGCGGCGCTTGCCGTCCACCACGGTATGGCCGAACTCGCGCAGGTCGGTGAGGAACGTGTTGAGGCGCGAGGTGGTGATCTTTTGCGAGCGCGTCTTCTCGGCGGCGTCGACCATCGCCCAGATCTTCTCGACGCTGCGGCCAGTGAGGGCAGAGATACGCAGGTACTGGGCCCAGGGAGCCATGACGCCCAGACGGCGGTCGACGGTCTCCATGCAGGCCTCGCGCTTGCGGTCGTCGTCGAGCAGGTCCCACTTGTTGAGCAGCACCACGATGGCGCAGCCGCGCTCGATGGCAAGGCCCATGACCTTCTGGTCCTGCTCGGTAACGCCCACGGAGGCGTCGACGACGAGCAGCGCCACGTCGGCGCGATCGATGGCGCGCAGGCCGCGGACCATGGAGTAGTACTCGATATTCTCGTACACGGTGCTCTTCTTGCGGATGCCCGCGGTGTCGACCATGCGGTAGTGCTTGCCGTTGCGCTCCACGACGGTGTCGATGGCGTCGCGCGTGGTGCCGGCGATGTTGGACACGATAGAGCGGTCGGCGCCCAGGATGCGGTTGAACAGCGAGGACTTACCGGCGTTGGGGCGGCCGATGATGGCCACGTTCAGCGCATCGGGGAACTCATCGGCGACCTCGTCCTCCTCCTCGGGTAACAGGGCCACGATGTCGTCGAGCAGGTCGCCCGTGCCGTGGCCATGCAGGGCCGAGAGCGGCGTGGGCTCACCGATGCCGAGCGAATAGAACTCCCAGATGCTGTCGTTCTCGCGATCGGGGTTGTCGAGCTTGTTCACCAGCAGAAAGACCGGCTTGTCGCAGCGCTTGAGCATGCGGGCGACCGACTCGTCCTCCTCGGTGACGCCGGTGCGGCCATCGACCACAAACAGGATGACGGCGGCTTCCTCGGCGGCGGCGAGCGCCTGGTCGCGGATGGACGTGGCAAAGACGTCGTCGCTCTTGAGCGGCTCGATACCGCCCGTGTCGACGATGGTGAACTCGCGGCCGTTCCAATCGGCCGTGTGGTAAGAGCGGTCGCGCGTGACGCCGCGGGACTCGTGGACGATGGCGTCCGAGGTCTGGGCCAGGCGGTTAACGAGCGTGGACTTGCCCACGTTGGGGCGTCCGACGACGGCGACGATAGGTTTCATCTGCTCTCCTTTAATGGGTAGGGTCAGCGGAATTAGTAGAGTCGGCAGGCACAATGCCAAGGATGTGCTCCAGGGTATCGAGCAGCTCATGCGGCATGGTCGATACCACATGAACCTCGGCGCCGCGACTGGTAAGGCTTGCGAGTAAATCGTCACGATGATACTCGTCAAGCGTCATGCCGTCAGCGTTGAACATGAGCTTAGGCACAAAGAGCATAACCCCAGAGAGGTCCTGCGGCAGCTGCTCCAGAATGTCACACGCGACGATGAGGCCGGTCACGTCTACGTTACCGCCAAAGTAGCGGTTCTTGATGGCTGTGACGGTGCCGCCGAGACCATGCGGCGACTCCACAAAGCGCGCCACGGTGTCGCGCGCGCTGGCGCCGGAGAGGCACAGCAGGCGCTGGTTGCGCTCGGCGATGCCAGCGCGGACGCGGGCCAGACGCTCGGCGTCGGCGGCAAGCACGTCGTCGGTCTCGTCCAGATACGAGCGGATCATGCCGATGCCGTCGTAGTACTGCGGGTAACCGTCGTAAAAGTCCGCCTCGGGAGGATCGATGCCGGCGTCCAGATAGAACTCGTCGCTCATCTGGAAGGTGTGGCGGCCAAAGCGCTCGAAGGCACGGTCCTGGTAGGGACGGATCATGGCAATGGTCTCGCGCGCCAGCTCGGGCTTGTCGCTGTAGGACCAGCTAAAACGGTTCTGATGCTTGGTAAAGCCGAGCGGCACGATGCCCAGGCTTGTGATTTGCTCGTGCTCCTCGCAAAAGCGCAGGGTCTTTTCCAGCTCCTCGCCGTCGTTCATGCCGGGGCACAGCACAATCTGCGCGTGAATCTCGATGCCGGCGGCCATGATGGTCTCGAGTACGTTCATGCCTCGCTGAGCGTTACGGCCCATCATACGACGGCGGACGTCGGGGCTCACAGCGTGGACCGACACGTTCATGGGACTCATGTTGCGCTGGATGACGTTTTGCACGTCCTCGTCGGTGAGGTTCGTAAGCGTGACAAAGTTGCCTTGCAAAAAGCTTAGGCGATAGTCGTCGTCGCGAATATAGAGCGTGGAGCGGCCGCCCTTGGGGAGCATGGTCATAAAGCAGAACACGCAGGCGTTGACGCAGGTACGCATGCCGTCGAAGATGGGGCCATCGAACTCCAAACCCCAATCCTCGCCGGGAAAGCGGTCGAGCTCGACGGGGGTGACGGTGCCGTCGCGCGGGTCGAAAACCTCGAGCTCGACGGTATCATCGTCGGCCTCCCAGAGCCACACAATCATGTCGGTCAGCTGCTCACCGTTGACCGTGAGCACGCGCATGCCCGGCTCGATACCCACATCCCACGCGGGCGATTCGGGACGCACGTTCTTGACGAGCGCGCCCTCACCCGGCTCGGGGTCGCGGCTGCGCCCGTAATCGGCCACCTCGGCGGCGTATGCGGGTACGGTCTGGTCCATGGTTAGCGGCAAAGCTCCTTGATGCGCGTGACGGCGCGTTCGATGTGTTCTTGCGGGGTGGAGGCTCCGGCGGTGATGCCGATGTGGTGAGCGTCGGCAAACCACGCGGCCTGGAGCTCGGAAGCTTCCTCGATGTGATGCGTGCGCTCGCAGGCGTCTGCGCAAATCTGCGCCAGGCGGCGGGTGTTGCCCGAGTTCTTGCCGCCCACGATGACCATGCAGTCGCAGCGGTTGGCAAGTGTGGCTGCTGCCTGTTGACGCTCACTCGTGGCGGCGCAGATGGTGTTGATCACGCGCAGCTCCTGCACGCGCGGGGTGATAGAGGCCACAACCTTGGCCAGGTTCTGCGCGGTTTGGGTGGTCTGTACAACAAGCCCCACCTTGCCCTTGAGCGGCAGCGCGTCCGCATCGTCGGCGCAGCTCACGACCTGTGCGTCATCGCCGGCGTGTCCCAGTATGCCCTCGACTTCGGGATGGCCCGGCTCGCCCACGACGAGCACGCGATAGCCCTCGCGAACCAGGCGCTCGGCGGCCACGTGGACCTTCTTGACGTAGGGGCAGGTGGCATCGACCACGTCGAGGCCGCGCTCGCGCGCGGCATCGATCACCTGCGGCACCACGCCGTGCGCGCGGATGATCACGGTACCGGTTGCGGCGCTATCCAGGTTCTCAGCCAGGCTAACGCCCGCCTCAGCGAGCTCGCGCACCACGATAGGGTTATGGATGAGCGGACCCAAGGTATGGACCTGAGTGCACTCCCCTGCCTGCGGCGCAGCGGCCAGCGCCATGTCGAGCGCACGCTGTACGCCGTAGCAAGTGCCGGCGTGGGCGGCGATCTCGATGGTAGGCGCGGTTGCCTGGTCGGACGCGGTCACGGCAGTGTTCGTCACGTTCTCGCTCATGGCTAGAACCTGCCCGGATGCTCGGCGCACAGCTCGTCTCGCATGGCGTAGACGCGGTTCATGGCCTCGGACTCAAACCAGGCCAGGCGCTCCGTGCGCCTAAGCCCGGCCGGCGCGTCCGAAAGCGAGACGGCCTTGCCGGCACGAATCCAGCACTTCTTGGGACGCATGAGCTTTTTGCCCGCGGGCGTGATGTCGGACCAGCCGCAGATGGCGAGCGGGTTGACGGGCGCCTTGCCCATCTGAGCGATGAGCGCAAAGCCGCCGTGGACCTCGGGCTTGATCTCGCGCGAGCGGATGCGCGTGCCCTCGGGGAAGATCAGGACGTCCTCGCCGCGCTGCAGCGCATGCTGGGCGGCGCGCAGGCACTTCATATCGGCAGTACCGCGCTCCACGGGGATGCCGCCAACGCGGCTAAAAGCCCAGCGCACAATCTTGCTCTTGGCGAACTCGGACTTAAAGATAGGGCGAATGCGGCGGCCGCCAAAGAACAGCGCCGTCTCCACGGCCAGCAGCTCGGCCATCGAGGTGTGGTTGCAGATGACCACGCTGCCGCGGCCGTCCTGGCGCTCAAACAGCAGATCGGCATCTTCGACCTTCCAACGCCACATGAGCTTGGAGAAGGCCCAAAGGATGGCCATGACTACGACGACGGTACCGCGGATGAGCGCCGGGAACTCGGCGTAGGGGGCGTTGTAATAGTCCTCGGGCGTCTGCTTAAACAGGCGCATGGGCTACCTCCTTTGGTTGATGAGGCCCTCGATAATGCGGACGACCTCGTCGATGGTATGGGCGGTGGAGTCGACGTGCACGGCGTCCTCGGCGGGGATGAGCGGGGCGACCTCGCGGCTGCTGTCGAGCTTGTCGCGCTGCTTAAGGGCGTCGAGAGTCTCGTCGACCTCGGCCTCGAGTTGCGCGGGCGTGAGCGGCTGAGCGTCGTTTTGGTGGCGCTGCAGCACGCGGCGGCGGGCGCGCTCGCGCGGGTCGGCGGTCAGGAAGACCTTGACCTGCGCGTTAGGGAACACGACGGTTCCGATGTCGCGACCCTCGGCCACGATATCGCGGTCCTCGGCGGCGCGGCGCTGGTGGATGAGCATGGCGGCGCGCACACCCGGGTAGGCCGAGACTTTGGACACGTTGGCGTCGACCTGCGGGGTGCGAATGGCGGCCGAAGCGTCCTGGCCGTCAATGGTCAGGCGCGTGTCCTCGCCGGTGCCGTTGGTAAAGCGAATCTCGATCTGCTCGGCGAGGGCGTCGATGGCCGCCTCGTCGTCTAGATCGATGCCGCGGTCGAGCGCGGCGAAGGTGACGGCGCGATACATGGCGCCCGTGTCGAGCTTGTTAAAGCCCAGCTGGCGGGCGATCTCCTTGGCGATGGTGGACTTGCCGGAACCGGCGGGGCCGTCGATGGCGACGATCATGCAATGCTTCCTTTCGATGGTTGACGTGCTGGTATGGTTCGTGGGCGCTGGGGCACGGCGGGTTGCCTAGCCCGTGTAGCGCTCGCGGTAGGTGTTGCGCTTGGGTGCGGAGCCGTGGCTGCCGTGGTGACGCGTGCGGCTGGCGGGCGTATCTTGGGGCTTGTCGCCGTTGCGCTTGGCGCTCGCCTGCTTGGGCGGGATGCCGCCGGCCTTGAGGATCTGCACCTCGCGGTCGGTGAGCTCGCGCCACGAGCCCTTGGCCACGTCCTTGAGCTCCAGGCCGGCAAAGTTGCAGCGGTGCAGACGAATCACCGGGTGGTGGATCTTGCTTAGCATGCGCTTGACCTGATTTTTGCGGCCCTCGCGGATAATGACCTCCACGGCGGTGGTGCCGGGCTTGATGCCTTGGGGAGCTACGGCCTCGGCCTCGCGTGCGGTGATGACGCGGCAGATTGCCGGCTGGCACAGGCCGTCGTCGAGCTCGATGCCACGGCGGAGCGGGTCTAGATCGCGGTCGGTCAGCTGCCCGTCCACGAGTGCCTGGTAGGTCTTGTAGACGTGCTTGCTGGGGTGCAGCAGATCCTGCGACAGGTCGCCGTCGGTAGTAAAGAGCAAAAGGCCCGTGGTGTCGCGGTCCAGGCGGCCCACCGGGAAGAGTCCCGGAAAGCGGTCGCGGGGGACCAGGTCGGCCACGCAAGCACGCTTCTGCGGGTCGCTCATGGTGGTGAGGTAGCCGGTCGGCTTGTAGAGCATCAAGTACACGGCGCCCTGGTTGAGCTTGATGGGCATGCCGTCGACCTCGATATGGTCGCGGTCGACATCGACCTTGGTGCCCAGCTCGGTCGCGACCTGGCCGTTGACGGTCACACGGCCGGCGGTCATCAGGTCCTCCGAACCGCGGCGGCTCGCCACGCCCGCGCGCGCCAAAAAGCGCTGCAGGCGCATGGTGTGCGGGTAGACGGGCTGGGCGTCGGACTCGTGCGTATCCGCGTTGGGCACCGCAGCGCCGACGCGCGTCTCCCCTACTTCGTTAGTCCTCGTCATGTAAATCCTCCGAGGTCTCGTCGACGACCAGGGTCTCCGAGTCCTCGACTGCCTCAATATCTTCAACATCGATATCGATCAGCTCGCGCTCTTCGTCCAGATCCTCGGCCTGTTCCTCGAGCGTGGACTGAATGCTGCGGCCGCTCAGGCGCTCACGGATAAATTGACGCGACTGCTCGTCGGGGGCAAACTGCTCCAGATCGGGCAGGTCGCGGGTGGAGCGCAGACCGAACTTTTCCAAGAAGGCATTTGTCGTGCCGTAGATAATGGCTTGTCCGCGCTCGGGGTCGCGACCGAGCTCGCGCACCAGGCCCTTGTCCACAAGCGATGCGATGACGCCGTCGGAGTTGACGCCGCGGATGCCCTTGACCACCTCGCGCGTCACGGGCTGGTGGTATGCGATGACGGCCAAGGTCTCGAGTGCCGCCTGCGACAGTTTTTGCGTGTCCCAGCTCAGCACGTAGGCCTCGACCACGTCGTGATAGGCGGGATGCGTAAACAGGCGCCAACCGCCGGCGACCTCGCGCAGCTGAAAGCCGCGGTTGGCCTCCTCGTACTCAACTTTGAGCTCGGCGAGCAGCGATGCGCACTCGCCGGGGGCGATATCCAGCGCACCTGCCAGCGCGGGTGCGCTTACGGGATCGCTCGACACCAGCAGGAGCGCCTCCAAGGCGCCTTTGAGACTGTTTGTCTCCAGCGTGGAAAGGGTTGACATGGTTGCCGCTCCTATTCGGTGAGCTCGGGGCCCTCGCCGGGTACGTAGGCCTCGGCGCCCTCGACGCGGTTGATGCGGATGGTTCCAAAGATCTCGTCCTGGCTCAGCGTGAGCGAGCCTCGCTTGGCGAGCTCGAGCATGGCCAGGAAGGTGACGACGAGCTGCTCGGTGGTGGCGTTGCCATCCAGCAGCTCGCGGAAGGTGCAGGTTTGGTGCGCCATGGTAAAGCGGTCGACCGAGGCCACAGTCAGGTCGAGCGGAACGCGATGCGGCGCCACGTGTTCGGCCTCCAACAGGAAGGTCTGGCGCTTGCCGTCCAGGTCGGCGCAAATGACGGCCAGGCCGCGCAGGGTAATGCCGGCCAGGTAGTCGGGCATAAGGCCCAAGAACTCGGGGTCGGGGCCGGCCACGCGCGGATGCATGCGGCTTTCGGCCTGCATGCGGGCACCGAGGGCCGCAGCCGCGCCCTTAAACTGCTTGTAGGCAATCAGGCGCTGGATCAGGACCTCACGCAGGGCGTCGCCGTCGAGCGTGCTGGGTTCCTCGAGGTCTTCGTCGAACTCGTCATCGTCGTCACCGACTTTGCGCGGTGCCTCCTGCGGTACCAGAGAGGCGGCTTTGATGTCCAAAAGGGTTGCCGCGACCAGCAAAAAGTCGCTTGCCACGTCCAGGTCCAGCGCCTCGATGCGCTCGGCCTCGGCAAGGTACTGTTCGGCCACCTCGCTGATGGAGATGGCGCCGATATCTACTTTTTGGCGGGTTACCAGCTGCAGCAGCAGGTCGAACGGTCCGCTGTAGACCTGCGTCGACACGCGATACGACATCTTCGACCTCCTTTGACGGCGCCTTCGCGGCGCGGTTTGGGTGCATGTTACGACCGTTTTGCACGGTCGACCTGTAAGTTTACCTTAGATGCCGGCGATTGCGAAGTTGAGCAGCTGCTCAGCAAGCGGATACACGGTAACGTCGAAATAGCGGCTGATTACATCGATGCCGGTCCACATAGGCAGCAGATACAGCACGATGATGAGGATGGGCATGGCGTATTGCTGCAGGCGGTAGTAGTTGGCGAGCGCCTTGCCTTTGAGGAACGGTACGATGATCGACGAGCCATCGAGCGGCGGGATCGGGATGAGGTTGAAGAACGCGAGTGACAGGTTGACAACGATAAACGTGGCGCCGAAGCTCATGATCTGTGACGCCAGGGCAAAGGAGATGCCGGTGTAGAGGTTGCCGTACGCCACGTGCATGAGTGCCGCGGCAAGGCACGCGAGTGCGATGTTCGACGCGGGGCCGGCCGCGCTCACCAGGACCTCGTCGCGCTTGGGGTGCTTGAGGTTGTTGAGGTAGACGGGCACGGGTTTGGCGAAGGCGAACACCGGGCCGCCGGCCGCGAGCATGAGCAGCGGCAGGATGATGGTGCCAAACGGGTCGATGTGGTTGAGCGGGTTGAGCGAGACGCGCCCGCGCGAACGGGCCGTCTTGTCGCCGAGCGCCCAGGCCGCAGCGGCGTGCGCGCTCTCGTGGATCACGATGCCCACGATGACGGCGACGGCGCTCGCGAGCAGGTTCATGAAGTAGCTGCTGGACATGGCGCTCCTCTAGCGGACGCGGCGCGAGGCGCGCGTGAGCAGGTAGTCGGCCGCAAACAGGATGACGGCGACGATGGCGTAATCCAGGCGGAACACGCCGCCAAAGGGCGACGTGATGACGCCATAGCCGGCGATGGCGCTCGGCAGTGCGCGCGAAAGCTCAACGACAAAGCCTACGATCTGCAGCTTGGCGGTGAGGCCGCTAAAACACAGCAGCACGGTCATCGCGCTCATAAAGATGCCGCAGATGCGACAGGCGATGGCGATGATGCTCATCGCCACGGCAGCGGCCTTACGAGAGTTCACGCGCGGTCTCCTCTTCAATCTGGGTGGAAAGCTCCAGCCATTCGTCCTCGAGCTTGGGCAGTTCTTGCTTAAGGCCGTTATATTCCCCCAGCGCGGCGTTGAACTTATCCTGATCGGCATAAAGCTCTTCGCTCGCCATCAATTCCATAAGCTCGTCATAGCGGGCACGCTTTTTGTCGAGCTCCGTCTCGATCTTCTTGAGCTGGTTACGCACGCCCTTGAGCTTTTTGTTGAGCGCAGCACGGGCTTGGGCCTCGGCGCGCTTTTGCTCCTTGGTCTTTTTGCCCTCGGCAGGCTTAGGCGCCGCGGCGGGGGTGTCGGCCTGGGCGGCGCTGGCCTTGGCGGACTTGGTCGTGGCCGGCGCGCTCTCCGTGGACGCCTCGGCGGCGGCGCGGGCCGCGAGGTCCTCACGCTTGTAGAGGTAGTAGTCGTAGTCGCCGTCGTAGACCGTGACTTGGCCGTCGCGGATGTCGATGACGCGGTTGGCCACGGCGCGCACCAGGTGCTCGTCGTGGCTGATCAGCACGATGGTGCCGGGGAAGTTTTGCAGGGCGTTCTCGAGCATGTCCACCGAGTCGATGTCTAGGTGGTTGGTGGGCTCGTCCAGGCACAGGAGCGCCTCGGGCGCCACGAGCATCTTGGCCAAGGCCAGACGCGCCTTTTCGCCTCCGGAGAGGACGCGAACCTGCTTCTCGATTGCGTCGTTGTCGCTAAACAAGAAGGCGCCCAGCAGGCTGCGCTGCTGCGGCACGGTCCACTTGGGCGTGACGGTGTCGATCTCTTGCAGGACGGTGTTGGACTCGGTCATGCCCTCGAGCGCGTGCTGGGCGTAATAGGCCACGCCCACGTTGGTGCCCAGGTCGCGGGTGCCGGTGGTGGGCGGCTCCAGTCCGGCGATGATCTTCATGAGCGTGGACTTGCCGGCGCCGTTGGGGCCGACGAGCGCCACGTGCTCGCCGCGGTAGAGCTTGAGGTCGATATCGCTGTAGATGTGTTTGTTGCCGTAGGACTTGGAGACGCCCTCCAGGCCCACGACCATATCGCCGGAGCGCGGTGGGTCAGGGAACTTAAAGTCGATGTGCTTGTGGCCCTCGGGTAGGATGACAAGCTCCTTTTTGATCTGCTCGATCTTGCGGATGCGCTCCTGGGCCTGGGCTGCCTTGGTGGGCTTGTAGCGGAACTTGTCGACGAAGACCTGCATGTGGGCGATGTCGCGCTCCTGGGCGGCGCGCTTGGCGCGCATCTGCTCAAGGTTGTCCTCGCGCTGCTTGAGGTAGCTGCTGTAGTTGCCGGTGTAAGTGGTCACGCGACGATTTTCGAGTGCGGCGACGTGGTCGACGCAAGCGTCCATGAAGGCGCGGTCGTGGCTGACGATGAGGACGGCGCCGTCATAGTTGGCTATAAAGCCGCGCAGCCACTGGACGCTTTCGAGGTCCAGGTGGTTAGTGGGCTCGTCCAGAAGCAGCAGGTCGGGATGGCGCAGGAAGAGCTTGGCGAGCGCGATGCGCATCTGCCAGCCGCCCGAGAACTCGGAGCACGGGCGCTCAAAGTCGGTGACCTTAAAGCCCAGGCCGGACAGGATTTTGCGGGCGTTGCTCTCGAGCTCGTAGCCGCCCAGGTGCTCAAAGCGGTCCTGGACCTGGCCGTACTCGTTGAGGAGTGCGTCGACGTCCTTGCCCTGCTCGGAGAGCTCGGTGATCTGGGCCTGCAGCTCGTTGGCGCGCTCACCCATACGGCGGATTTCCTTGGCGGCAGCCATGACCTCGGCAAGGATGGTGGTGTCCTTTTGCTCCAGGTTGGTTTCCTGCTCTAGATAGCCTACCTGGCAGTCCTTTGCGTACTGGACCTGGCCAGCGTCTGGGCTGTCGATGCCCATGATGATCTTGAGCATGGTAGTTTTGCCGGCGCCATTGGGGCCCACGAGCGCAAAGCGTTCGCCGGGATTTATCTGGAAGGAAGCGCCGCTAAAGAGGACGCGAGCGCCGAAGCTTTTTTCGATCTTGTCGACCAGGAGGATCATGGTGCCGCCTTTGACCTTGTGTGCCTATATAAAAAAAGGCCCCAACTTGCGTTGGAGCCTCATTCAATGCTCGGGTGGAGACGAGGGGGATCGAACCCCTGACCTCTTGACTGCCAGTCAAGCGCTCTCCCAGCTGAGCTACGCCCCCGTGCGAAGAAGTACTATACGGGAACTCGGACGGCGATGCAAGGACAATTTTGGAAAAACTTTCCGGGGGGCGGGCGCCGGAGTCCCGCGGGGCCGGGCCAGCCTGCGGAGCGCCTGGCCCCCGCACGGCCCCTACGCCGGCCGACTTGGCGCGCGGAACGCGACCCTCCCCGCGCAACCGGATTTCCTATGCGTCGCCAGTCCCATTATCGGGTCCGATTGCGAACCGTCCCTCATCCGCGCCTCAGAACTATGCCGGTTTACTACGATGAATCTGGAATGTTCGACCACGCACGTCTTTTCGTTAACCGTCGGACTCTCTACCTGCTGTTTTGCAAACTGAGAACACGCGGTGGTCGAAGGTCGCCGATCCGTCGTAGTAAACCAGCATGGTTTTGAAATGGCATCAGGTTGATTTCACGCTGAAATGTCTTGAAGCCCTGAATTTAAGGCCTTAACTTTTTATAAAACACTTCTTATCTGCGACGGGCCTAGATTAGCTGTTGTTTAGCATCGAACTTGATCTTGCGTTGTGCGACTTGCTCGTGCATGGTAGTATTTCACGACGTGAAGCGAAGAAATTAGGCCTGAGTTGCCTTTGCTAGAATTGCATTCACCGTTCATAAGGGCTCTTGGCGCAACGGTCAGCGCAGGGGACTCATAATCCCTGGGTTCTGGGTTCGAATCCCGGAGGGCCCACCAGAGTATTTCGAGGCTGGGCATTACGCCCGGTCTCTTTGTTATTGGCGCTGCAGACTAGGTTTGCTATCCAGAAACGTAAAGTTATTAACATTCATATTCGTAATTAACAATGGGTATGTCGCCAAGATGCTGCCCAGTCAACACATGGCGTAAATCGATAGATATGAAAAAAGGCCCCAACTTGCGTTGGAGCCTCATTCAATGCTCGGGTGGAGACGAGGGGGATCGAACCCCTGACCTCTTGACTGCCAGTCAAGCGCTCT
>ERZ840407.575-NODE-575-length-24341-cov-6.553817_pt1 | contig 24341 bp, 28 predicted proteins | sample MGYA00519877_ERZ840407 | MGnify/ENA primary metagenome ERZ840407 (study PRJEB31850, sample SAMEA3708875) | human gut metagenome | biome: human gut; feature: human-associated habitat; material: faeces | place: China | collected 2014 ...
TGCCGGATAGGAACGGCAAAATTTTTTACACTTCTATTACTTCTTTATCACACATCAGTAAATACTTCGGACATATCATAATCAGTTTCAGAACTTGTCGAAGAATACTTCCGTCTTTATGCACCAAATAATTTAAAACCTATAACCGCTTACCATTATCAAAAACATATTAATTATCATTTCATGGAATATTTTGGTAATAAAAAGCTGAAAGATATTACGCCTGCTGTTATTAGTCATTTCTTTGCTACTCATAAAACTGAAATCAAAGGCGAAATAAAAACACTATCTCCTGCAAATGCAAAAAGAATATATTGTATTTTACAGAGCTTATTCAAATTTGCTGTTACACAGGGCTCTATCAAAGAAACCCCTTGTAAAAACGTAATTCTTCCTAAAAAGAACCCATTAGAGAAACAGAAACAAATGTATATGACTGATGACGAAGTACAAAACTTATTAAAATTATTTAATGATTATTCATAATTCAATACCATTATCTTAGTCTTGCTTTATACTGGTATGCGTTCGGGAGAATGTTTAGGCTTACAATGGGAAGATATTGAATTTAAACAAAGAAAAATACATATCAGACATACATTAACTGACGTAGGCGGTAAACATTTTCTGACTACTCCTAAGACAGCTACAAGTATCAGAGATTTATATATGAATGATAACCTTGTCGAATTACTTAAAAAGCATAGAATAGAACAACGCAAGTTACAAATGGCTATTGGCCAAATGAGGTGGGAATGATCTTTTCCCGACACAGTTGTTCTTCTGTGACATTTGCCCAACTCATCATTTTAAGAATGAGTTGTTTCATATCAAGAACCGGAGATACAAACAGACAGTTTTCAAATTTCTCATGTTCGAAGCAAAGCATACTAAACCAAGCCCCAATACTGTTTGCATATAAAGCGTGTTGCTTCCAATGCCTTTTCACATATTTCATAATTAAATCAAGTTCAGGAGCAACGTGCCAGGGGTCGTATTATGTTAGCAATTCTTATAAGTTATATTGAATCGGTAACATATATTTTGAAAAGCAGCCCTATAAAAATAGTTGTTTACATTTTTCTTGAAGTATCCCCTCATATAATTCTAACCTGGGATATCCATTACGTACAATATCTTTAGATCTTACATGTATTTGTCTCCAAGAAAATTTCCTGTTAGGATTTAAACTAACATACTCTAAAATATCTTCTTGGCTTGCACCGTATACAATCCCCTGCATTTTTGCCCAAATAGCAGCTGATGTACACATTGGACACGGTTCTAAAGTAGTAAATAAATAGTATCCTCTAAGAAAACGTGATTTTAAAATTTCGCAAGCTTCTCGAATTACTTCAATTTCAGGATGATTTGTTGGATCATTTCGTTCTCGCAAGCTACTACTTGATGTTGCCAATAAATGTCCTTCTCTATCTGCTACTATTGCAGCAATTGGGTATTGATTATTTTTAGCATTTTCTTCTGCTAAGATAATACACTTATCCATTACTTGTTTGAGAATATTTTCACTTATCATATTAACCTTCTTATGAATATATCTTTATCGCGATCTTCTTTTTCCCAATACATAGAACCATCTGTCTCTACGACACAACAGTTCTTCTGATAAAGATTGCTAAAATCAATTTGAATTAATGATTTGTATTTCTCCTTTAAAGGATATAATAATTTCATTTTTTCTTGAATATCATCTGCATTTTCGCCATTATGAAATAAGTCAACTCCTTTTTCTCGAGGAATTAAAGTTTGAAAAGTCACTTTTCTAACTCCGGCATGGATTGCATCATTTATCACTTTTTCGGCCAAGCTGAAGTTTTTGCTCATTACTACCATATGAAGAGAAACTGGTATATGGGCTGAAGTAAGTCTCAAAATATTTGCATATGTTTTTTTGTATGCTCCCTTTTTAGTAACCTCATCATGGAATTTTTCATCTCCATGGATACTTGTGGAAACCGAGATGGGATATTGGATTAGTTTATTAATGATTTCTTCTGATATATATAAATTACTATATATAACAGTATCCATACCTAATTCAATACTGTATTTAATTATTTCAAAGAAATCCGGATGCAAAGTTGGTTCTCCACCTGTTAATTTTGCCTTTTCAACTCCATTTGATTTCAATATTTTCAAGATAGTTTTAAGCTGTTCTTTAGAAAAGCCCGGCGACATTTTTTCGGCTAGACAAAACGAGCAAGATAGATTACACACTCTATTTAATCTTATATAGACATTTTTAGGAATAATAAAGCTTGTATCTACAAGTTGCTTTTTTGTATTAAAAATATATTTTTCAAAAACGCGAAGAACATCTGCATTATTTTTATTTATCTGTTTGTCATCCCACATCTCTTCTAAAGTCATCCACTTATATTTTATTCCATCTATAATAAACTCTGGTTGCTTTAATGTTTCAGAGAACGCATTTATAAAAACTTGATAGTACTTATTATGATACATTCTTACGGATTTATGATCTGGGGAATACTTAGGCTGATAAGGCACTTCTGTGAGAAATTTTACCGTCAATTGACTGCGTGCAATCTTTAAGTTAGCAGCAACTCTAGCTTTAACATTGCTTTCATCATTTTCAGAAGCAGAGCGATATGATAAAAACATGAAGGTCTTCCAACCTCCTTGGAAATATTGCAGTAATACCTTATTAGCATAATCTCCTTCAAAATCATTTAATATTGCAACTAAAGAATATTGGCTCTCTTCAATACTCAGTTTTTTAATATCATTATACAATTTTTCATAACTATATGATTTTTTCCCCATATTTTTCCATACTTGAACTCCACCTATAACAACAAGAAGAATAGCAACAATATATAGGAAAAAACTAATCCAAAATATAGAGAATTTTGCTGAATATATAGCAATAACAAGTGATATCCCGGCTACAATATTTACTAGACCATTGATCCATGATCCGCCTATATCATTTTTTTTGCCTTGAAGCAAATCATGAAGACTATTATCATCGATATCCAATCGCATAATCAGTACCCCTCAAATAACTTCTCGTTTTTTATTCCTATTTCAAACTTTTTGTATAAATTCTGGCAAAAGAGATAATATAGCAAACAAACTTTAAAATTGGTTCTATTTCTCTATATAGCTCAGATGTGCCATCTTTACTCTACAATAAATATTGTAAATCAGTCAAATTAAAAAGGCAATACACTTTGAAACGTGTTATAGTGCAATTGTCACCATTACCATGATAAGCTCTGATGGCCTAGCACAGCGCAAATGTGCGAGGATTCACCACCTTCAAAGGGTTCGGATGATATGAGGAAAGAAAAGATAAACCGGATTCGGTTTGGTCAAATCCTGACAAACCAGGCCAGCCCTTTCAAAAGAAAAACCATCCGGACAGGCCCGTAAACGAGGGGAAAGGGACAGGAGAAAAGCACCTCGAAAACGCCTCAATTTTGCTTTCCAGTGGCCCCATTTTTTAATCATAATGGGGTCAAAAAAGGCCGGTTGCCCCATTTTTAATCAAGAAAAACAGGGTCAGAACAGTTCAAATCCTGCCAGAAACAGACAAACTGAAACAGAAGATGTGAAATAGAAAAACCCCGAAAAACCACAGTTTTTCGGGGTTTTTGAGTCTCTTTGAACCAGTTTGAAGTGCTGATTATCGCTTGCTGAACTGCGGAGCACGACGAGCTGCTTTGAGACCGTATTTCTTACGCTCTTTCATACGTGGATCTCTTGTTAAGAATCCAGCAGCCTTAAGAGTAGGTCTGTACTCGTTATCTACCTGAAGGAGTGCACGGGAGATACCATGACGGATGGCACCAGCCTGTCCTGAGTATCCGCCACCCTTTACGTTTACTAAAACATCGAACTTGTCAACTGTCTCAGTTGCTACTAATGGCTGACGAACGATTACCTTTAAAGTCTCAAGACCTAAGTACTCGTCAATATCTCTTTTATTGATTGTGATCTTTCCTGTTCCAGGTACTAAATAAACTCTGGCAACAGATGATTTTCTTCTTCCTGTTCCGTAATACTTTGTATTAGCCAATGTTGTTTACCTCCTCTGATTAGAATGTTAAAGCTTCTGGCTTCTGAGCTGCATGCTTGTGATCTGGTCCTGCGTATACAAATAACTTTGTGTACATCTGACGTCCTAAAGGTCCCTTTGGAAGCATTCCCTTAACAGCGAACTCGATGACACGCTCCGGATGCTTGTTGAGCATTTCCTTAAGAGTTGTCTCCTTGATTCCTCCAACGTATCCTGAATGACGGTAATATACCTTCTGATCTAACTTCTTACCAGTTACTTTGATCTTCTCAGCGTTCACAACGATTACGTAATCACCAGTATCAATGTGTGGTGTGAAGATTGGTTTATTCTTTCCTCTTAATACTTTAGCAACTTCTGATGCTAAACGTCCTAATGTCTTGCCTTCAGCGTCTACTACATACCACTTTCTGTCGATGGTAGCAGGACTAGCCATAAATGTTTTCATGGGTTTTCCTCCTTGATAGATATTCAAATCAATAAAATGCGAACAGTTTCAAGCCTCGTATGTCCGGACGCTGCTCTTTCCTGCTCTGCTTTTCTATATAGTTTAAATGCTCGCCGGGGCTTTTGGCTCACATTTACATACTATCACAGACTTATATATTATATTACCCGGGTCTTTTGTTGTCAAGCAGATTTCTCGTGTAAATCCCCATTTTTCCACCTTTATCCACAGGTTCTGTAAAAAATGCCATCTATATCCACAATCAAAATCTATTTTTTGACATATTCAACAAATCAACACAAAAATGATCCTATTCCGTGGTTTATTCGTACTCCAGCCCGATCATCGTCAGTCCATGTGCAGGAGCCGTCGGTCCTGCCACACTCCGGTCACAGGCATCTAAAATCGTCTGCATCTCCTGTGGGGCAAACTCTCCCGCTCCCACCTTTATCAGTGTTCCTGCAATGATCCTCACCATATTATACAAGAACCCATTTCCCGTCACCCGGATCGTGATAATATCCGCTTCTTTCGTGACCGTACATGCATAGATCGTCCGTACGCTGGTTTTCGACTGTGCATTGACCGCACAGAAACTTTTAAAATCATGCTCGCCAACCAGATAATCCGCGGCCTCCTGCATTTTCTCCACATCCAGCGGATAATGATAAAAATATGTATCCAGCCGCCTGGTCGGCATGCGGAACCGCCGGTTTAGTATCCGGTACTCATAGGTCTTTCGGCTTCTGGAAAAACGTGGATGAAAGGTATCCGGCACTTCGCAGGAATCCTGCACCACGATATCTTCCGGCAGCCTCTGGTTTAATGCGTAGCTGATCTTCTCCGCCGGCATACGGGTATCCGTATCAAAAATACAGACGTTTCCCAGAGAATGTACCCCCGCGTCCGTGCGGCTTGCGCCGGTCACGCGGATGTCTTCCCCAAGAAGCGCCTGCAATGCTTCATTTAATTTCTGTTCAATGGTCACACCGTTGGGCTGAATCTGCCAGCCGCTATAGTTGGTTCCGTCATATGCGACGACCATTTTTACTCTCATATTTCTTAATCCTGTTCTGTCAAATTTCCTGTTTTCAGATGATTTATATGCTGCTGCCGGCGGTCACCGTCCTGCTACTGTGGCCAGTGCAACAGCACTCGTGCAACAATCACAAGCACAAGAAATGCAATCAATATCACATAGGCTTTGCGGTCTGTTCCCTGATAGCGCAGCGGTTTCATCTTTGTTCGTCCCTCTCCGCCACTGTAGCAGCGGGCTTCCATGGCCATGGCAAGGTCGTCCGCACGACGGAACGCCGATACAAATAACGGAATTAGAAGCGGCACCATGCTTTTTGCTTTCTGGATCAGATTGCCGTCCTCAAAATCGGCACCACGCGCCATCTGTGCCTTCATGATCTTGTCCGTTTCCTCGATGAGAATCGGAATAAACCGCAGGGCAATGGACATCATCATCGCAATCGCATGCACCGGTATGTGAATCCGGTTCAGCGGAGACAATGCTTTTTCAAGTCCATCGGTCAGCTGGTTTGGCGTCGTGGTCAGTGTCATGAGAGACGTTCCAATGATCAGATAGATCAGCCGGATCGTCATAAGCACCGCATTCATAATACCTGTACTGGTCAGATGAAACGGTCCCCAGTGCCAGTACTCCGTACCGGTCGGTGTAAAGACCAGATTAAACACTGCCGTAATCAAAAGCAGCACCACAATGGCTTTTAACCCTTTTACGATATACGAAAACGGTACTTTTGAAATTTTGATCATAAAAATAAGCATACCGGTTATGATCGCAAATCCCAAAATGCCCTGGAACGTAAACAGCGCAATAATATATATCATTGTCGCAAATAATTTTACACGCGGGTCCAGTTTGTGTACGACAGAATCTGCCGGATAATACTGGCCCAGAGTAATATCTCTTAACATAAATTTCTCCTGTGCTCTGCAAACACTAAATGACGTTTTTCTCCCGAAGTGCCGACAGAATTGTCTGTGCTGCTTCTTTTGCCGTGGTTGCCTGTGTATCCACAGGAAGTCCCCGTTCCGCAAGTTCATGTACCAGATACGTCACCTGCGGCGCAGCAAGTCCTACCGCCTCAAGCTCCTTATAATGCGCAAACACCTGCTTCGGCAAAGCATCAAACATCACGGCACCATGATTCATCACAATGATGCGATCCACATATTCCGCCACATCTTCCATACTGTGCGATACCAGAAGAATCGTGATTCCAAGTTCCCTGTGCATCTTAGAAACCAGTCCAAGGATTTCATCGCGCCCTGCTGGATCAAGTCCTGCTGTCGGCTCGTCCAGAATCAGCACATCCGGTTTCATTGCAAGTACTCCGGCGATTGCCACACGGCGCTTCTGTCCGCCGGACAGATCAAACGGCGGCTGATAAAATAACTCTTCCGGAAACCCGACGTTGCGCAGCGCTTCAAACGCCCGCAGTTCTACATCCCTGCGATCCAGTCCCTGATTCTTCGGTCCAAAACAGACATCCTCAAAACAGGTGGTCTCAAACAGCTGATGATCCGGATACTGGAAAACCAGCCCCACTTTGCTCCGCAGGGCTTTCATATCATACCCTTCATCATAGATGTCCTGCCCATCCACATAGATGCTTCCCGATGATGCCCGCAGCAGTCCGTTCAGCAGCTGAGTCAGAGTCGATTTTCCCGATCCCGTATGACCGATAATTCCGATAAATTCGCCCTGATGAATCTGCAGATTGACATCCTTTAATGCCTGAATCTCATAAGCAGTACCGTCGCTGTATGTGTAATTGATCTTGTCTAAAATGATTTCTGCCATCTTTTTATCTCCTGCCTGTGCGCATATCTTTGTCTAGGCATTTGCCACGGACATAATCGCATCCACCAGTTCTTTCCTCGTAAGGATTCCCTGTGGAATCGGTACGCCCGCGCTGCGCAGTTCATCTGCCACAAGCGTTGCCTGCGGTACATCCAGACGATGTTCTTTCAGCTCGTCCACACGCGAAAAAATATCGCGCGGTGTACCGTCCATCACGATCTTTCCTTTCTCCATGACGTACACATAATCTGCGTCAACCACTTCTTCCATATAATGTGTAATAAGAATGATGGTAACGCCCTTTTTCTTATTCAGATCATGTGCGGTAGCAATAACCTCTTTGCGTCCGTTCGGATCAAGCATCGCTGTCGGCTCATCAAAGACAATGCATTTCGGTTCCATTGCCACAACACCGGCAATTGCAACACGCTGTTTCTGTCCACCGGAAAGTTTATTTGGAGAATGTTTGCGGTATTTTACCATATCCACAGCTTCTAAACTCTGATTGACACGCGTCCAGATTTCCTCTGTCGGCACCCCGATATTTTCGGGGCCAAATCCCACATCTTCTTCTACCACACTGGCAATGATCTGATTGTCCGGATTCTGAAATACCATCCCGGCAGTTTTCCGGATCGGAATGGTATTGTCCTCATCGAGTACATCCATTCCATCCACCCAGATCACGCCTTCTGTCGGTGTCAGCAACGCATTGATATGTTTGGCAAGTGTCGACTTGCCCGATCCGTTGTGTCCGAGAATGGCAATGAACTGTCCCGCTTTTACATCCAGATTTACATGATCGAGTGCCGTCGTAATAGACTCAACATTGCCTTCCTCATCTCTGCGGAAAAATTCATGTACAACATTTTTTGCTTTGATAATTCCCATTTTAATCGTCCCAGCTCAGTCTGTGAAGCTGTCCTTCCAGCTTCATATGGTCAAAATCGTTCTGGCGCAGTGCCTCATAAAGCACAATGGCAACAGAATTCGATAAGTTCAAAGAACGGGTTTCCCCGATCATCGGAATACGCACACAGGTATCCGGATTCGCCTTTAAGATTTCTTCCGGAATTCCTGCACTCTCTTTTCCGAACATAATGAAACAGTCCGGTTCATAATGGACATCCGAATACACATGACGTCCTTTTGTTGTCGCATAATAAATTTTTGCACCCGGATTTCTTTTACAGAAATCCTCCCAGTTTTCATATACGGTGACATCCAGATCTTTCCAGTAGTCCATGCCGGCACGCTTTAAATGTTTCTCCGATAAAGAAAAACCAAGCGGCTCAATCAGATGCAGCTTTGTACCGGTTGCGACACAGGTCCTGCCGATATTTCCCGTATTTGCTGGAATTTCCGGCTCATGTAATACAATATTTAACTCTGCCATTTTTTAATTCTTAATCTCCCGAATCTCCGTTACAAACTCAGCCACGCGATCCAGTGCAATCCGCAGATCATCCAGGGAATATGCATAGGATATACGAAGGAATCCCTCTCCGCAGGCACCAAACGCCGTACCCGGAACAACCGCAACTTTCTTCGTCTGCAAAAGTTTTGTTGCAAACTCATCACTGGTCATACCCAGATCCTTAATACAAGGGAACGCATAAAATGCTCCAAATGGTTCAAAACAGGAAAGTCCCATCTCTTTGAACCGCTCCAGTACATAACGGCGTCTGCCGTTGTACTCTTCCCGCATCATGGCAACATCTTCATCCCCGTTGCGCAGTGCCTCTACCGCCGCATACTGGCTGGTGGTCGGCGCACACATGATCGCAAACTGATGGATCTTTAACATCTGTTTGATGATTACTTCCGGTCCACATGCATAACCGAGTCTCCATCCGGTCATTGCATGCGATTTGGAAAATCCGTTGATCACGATTGTTCGCTCCCTCATTCCCGGAATGGAGGCAATGGATACATGATTGTCCAGATAGGTCAGTTCCGCATAGATCTCGTCACTCAGGACAAACAGATCATGTTTCTTTACCACTTCTGCAACTGCTTCCAGATCCTTCTTTTCCATAACCGCCCCGGTCGGGTTATTTGGGAAAGGCATAACAAGAAGCTTTGTCTTCGGCGTGATTGCAGCCTCAAGTTCTTCTGCCGTCAGGCGGAATTCGTTCTCTGCCTTCAGTTCGATCGGAACCGGTGTTCCATTTGCCAGTACACAACAAGGCACATAGGATACATAACTTGGCTGCGGAATAAGTACCTCATCTTGCGGATCTAACATGGCACGCATGGCAATATCAATTGCCTCACTGCCTCCGACTGTCACAAGCATCTCCTTGTTATAGTCATAGGAAAGCCCGAATCTCCGGTCAAGATATTTGGAAATCTCAATTTTTAATTCCTTTAAACCTGCATTTGAAGTATAAAAAGTTCTTCCTTTTTCAAGGGAATAAATTCCCTCATCACGAATATGCCACGGTGTATCAAAATCCGGCTCTCCGACGCCGAGAGAGATTGCATCATCCATCTCACTGACAATGTCAAAAAATTTCCGGATACCCGATGGCTCAATGGTTGTAATTGTTTTTGATAATGGATTTCTCATTATGCCATCATAATCCTTTCATCTTTTGCTTTCGGAGCCATAACAGTTCCGTGGTCTTTATATTTCTTTAAAATAAAGTTTGTCTTTGTGCTGAGTACCTGATCCAAGGCAGAAAGCTTATCGGATACAAACTGGGAAATCTCACGAAGTGTCTTCCCCTCCAATGTAACCATCAGGTCAAATCCGCCGGAGATAAGATACACGGAATTTACTTCCGGATAATTGTAAATGCGCTCTGCAACCTTATCAAATCCCATGCCGCGCTGCGGTGTCACACGCACTTCAATCAGTGCAGTTACTTTTTCCACACCGGCTTTGTCCCAGTTAATCAGCGTATGATATCCGCAGATAATTCCCTCCTGCTCCATAGCTTCCAGCTCATTCATGACTGCTGTCTCATCTACACCGAGAATTACGGCCAGCTCCTGTGTATCGATGCGGCTGTTTTTTTCTATAAAAGTTAAAATCTTCTCTCTCATATTTTATTGTTCTCCTAATTACATTTTACCATATTCCATAATTCGTCTGTCTGTGTTGTTTCTAAGAATCTGCGTTCCTCCCCATTGATAAGTACACGGTCATTGCTGTCGATTGTCCTTCCGATAATAACAGCTTCCCCGCCAGCCTGACGGATCGCATGCACCAGTGCATTGCCATCTGCCGCTGCCAGAAGAAGACTGCCTCCCGACAGAATCTTGTAAGGATTTAAATCAAAAAATTCACAGATTTCTATGGTTTCCTGACGAATTGGTATTTTCTTCAGATCAATTTCCAGTCCGACGCCGGAACACTGCCCCAATTCCCAGAGAGCTCCGAAAACGCCTCCCTCTGAGAGGTCGTGCATTGCAGCAACGCCAGACTTTGCGGCGACTGCGGCCTCCGAACGGATAGAAAGATAATCTATATATTTTGCCGCTTTGTCAAGAAACGGCTGTGCGTATCTGGCCGATAACTCTTCCCGGTGTTCCGTTGCAAGAATCGCTGTTCCTTCCAGCCCGACCCATTTGGTCACAATCACATCCATATCCGGCTGCGCCCCTGCTGCTGTGACAAATAATTCCCTGTCAGCTTCTCCCACTGCCTGAACAATCAGTTGCGGAGAGGTCACTGTCCGAAGAACTTCCGTGTGTCCTCCGAGAACCGGAATCTGCTCCTTCTCACTTACACGGGATACTGCCGAAATCCATGCACGCAGATCATTTTCGCTTGCGGATGTCGGGAGCAGAAGCGTCATCGTAATTCCCAATGGTTTTGCCCCACTGCATGCAAGATTATTCAATGCCGCATAAACGCCGGCTTCCGGAAACGTGTCAAATGCACGGCAGGCTTCCGCAGTAACGATCTGCTTTCCCGCAGAAGCATCCACTGCACCGAAATCTATTCCCACTCCCGGTGCCCGGACCGCAGGATTATGAAGTTGTCGGAGAACCGAGCGCTTTAATATCGACTCGGATAATTTTCCTGCTTTCATACTGTTATTTTCTATTCGCTTTCTTTGGACGATTGTGTTTTTTTCGTGGATGTATTTGTTGAAGATGTTGTTTCTTTCTTGGTATCCTGTTTTTTGGAATCTTCCTTCTTTGTATCTTCCTTTTTATTATTTTCATCCTTTTTGGAGGAATCCTCTTTCTTGTCCGTATCGCTCTTGTCTGCGTCCTCCTTTTTATCGGTATCGTCCTTCTTTTCTTCTTCTTTCTGCTCTTCTTCTTTCTTTTGCGCGTTTGTCTTTAAACCGGCTGCCGCACTTCTTACTTTTGCTTCATCCCCGATTGTAATTGCTGCCTTTAAAGCAGAAAGCGTCTCGCTTGTCGCATCTTTGGTTCCAATGGTAATAAGCTTTGGAGTTGCCTGATAATTACTCTTGTTGAACAGATCCCTGCTCTGCTGTTTTCCGTCCACCTTCACAATCTTCCACAACTGCGCAATGCATCCGGACTGTCCGGACTGGGTAACAGAAACCGAACCGGCGGTAAGGGAAGCATCCATTGTAAACTGCACCTTTGGATCTGTCTTTGAAACGGTTTCACTTTCAAACGAAATCTCCCGGTTGGATGGTCTCGTTTCTTTTCCATATACATTAAAATAAATGATACCGCCACTGCAATATCCTTCGATATATACCGGCGCATCCAGATTATTTTTAAACTTCAGATCTTTATAATTTCCGGCAATTGCCGCATCCATGGACGGTTCCACATAATGAACCAGCATGGAATGATTAAAACGCATCGTAATTTCCAGTTCTGCCCGGATAACCGCATTATATAAAGTCGTTGCAACCTGACAGATTCCACCGCCAAACGATTCCACTACCGTTCCGTTCTGATAGGCACCGGCCAGTTCATATCCGTTCTCCTGTGTAAACGGGCTGACCGTTTTTGCCAGATCAAACTCCTCTCCCGGATAAAGGATTGTACCATCTACTTTGCTCACTCCGGTTATGACATTTTTTGCACGTCCTGCACTCGAACTTGCAAAGTTTGTCGTATAAGAACCGATCAGATCCGTAATTTCTGCGAGTTCTTTCTCATCCCCGCGCGGTTCTACTGTCTTTGTTACCAGATCAATCTCATTATTGGAGCCGTCCCAGCCCTGTGCAAGAAAATCATTGATTGCATACACGGAATTTACGACATCCACCTCGACGCCTTCTTTTCCCTTTACAAATTCAAATTTTCCATTGACACGCTTTAATCCATTATCAACAGCCCCGACGGCAAGATCATCTGCGCTCTCATATATCTTTTCGGCCGTCGCCTGTTTGTTTACACTCAGATGCATATCGAGAACCAGTTTTTTCTTTTTGAGATCCTGCAGGGTTTTATACCGGTTGATCAGACTTCCGGCGTGTCCCACCGCCAAAGCTTCCTGCACGGCAGTATCCGCATCCGCAGTCACTCCCATATCTTCCGCAGTCATCTGAATGGAACCGGTTTCTCCTTTCAGCGTAAAAGTTGTATCCATCAGCCCATCCACGTATTCTTCTACCGCAGATATCGCCTGATTTTCTGTCATTCCTCCGACGTTTACATTTCCGATGGAAATTCCATTTTCAATGGTAGTCTCCTCTGCTGCCATCGCTGCCTGTGTATGAGAACCGAGTCCCACCACACAAAAAAGTACTGCTGCAGCCATTCCTAACTTTGTTATCTTCTTCATATTCTTCCTTTAAAATAATTTTAGCGTTATCTTGTATTTTAACATAAACAATCACTTTTTCAAGTGCCGCTACCCATAAATCAACGCTGAAACCAGTGTTGTAACAACCATTGCAGCGATAACAACCAACGATATGAGTGCAATCAGCTGTCTTTTTCGTTTTGAACCATTAAAATTATACATACTATTCACCTCTTTCGCAAAATCAGTTATAATGAATACACAACAATATCAGAAAGGATTTCCATTATGTTTGTATTTCTTGCTATTTTTATCGTTTTTCTGCTGTATATTAACTTTTTGATGCATAAAAATAAACGCGCCCAGGAAAATCTCGAAAAACAGTTCTGGGACCGGGAGCGCAGTGCGAATTTCACACGCAAAAAAGATATCAGCAATCTTAATTATCTTATCATAACAGAAGATAAAATACCACAAAACCTTACGACCGATGCCAAAAAATCACTGGAAACACTATGCGGTCAGAAAATGCTGAATCTTTCTTCCATGAGTAACACCGACCTGAAACTTGAATATGGTGTTGCAAACCTGGATGAACTCAGCGCATGTGATGACCGTTTTTCCACATTTGAACGAAATGCTGCCATCTATGCCCAGGAACTGAGTGATGCCGGATATACCGATCAGGCACGCCAGCTGCTGGAATTTGCAGTTTCCTGTCATGTCGACAACAGCAGCATCTACACACAGCTGGCAGCCATCTATCAGACCGGGGACAATCTCTCCGGAATCTTGCAGCTGCAGGAAGCAGCTGCGCAGCTTGCACCGTTTCCGCAAAAAATCATTCTGGAAAAACTTAAAAGTTTCCAGCCCTGATCTTATCCTGCAGCCGGGAGGCTTCACTGCGTGTAAGAGTCTCCCAGCTGATACTGTCTTTCCTTCCATATTGTTCCATCAGTTCCCTGAGCCGTTCTTTCTGATGCTCCGTTGCCGGCGTCTGTCTCTTTGCCTTATACACCAGAGGTTTCGGGACAAACAGTTCCGTGGAAGCACCTTCTATGGATTTTAAATTTTCAAATACCTTATAGGTTTCTACTGCATCATCCAGTGCCCGGTGTGCATGTTCCCGTTCAATCTGAAAATATTCGCACAGGCTTTCCAGTTTTTTCGACTGTGCCCCCGGAAGGAGTGCCCGCGCAATCCGCAGGGTATCACAGGCCGACAATTCCAGTGGAATTTTCTGATTGACGGCCCACTGCTTCAGAAAACTGTAATCAAAAATCAGATTATGTCCCACAAGAATATCATCCCCGATAAATTGCAGAAGTTCCTGCATTGCCACATTCTCTTCTTTCCCCAAAGCCGCCATTTCATCTGTAATCCCGGTCAGCTGTACTACCGTTTCCGGAATTGACATTCCCGGACGCACGAGCGTTCCATATGTATCTGCAATCTCTCCGTTCCGTACACGAACCGCCCCGATTTCTATTACTTTGTCCCTTTTCGGAGCCAGTCCCGTCATCTCCAGATCAAGAACCGTATAATCCATTTTATGCACCTGCCTTACGCTTTCATACATGTTTATTATACACATATAAGAAAAGAAAACCAGCCAGAATATGGCCGGTTTTCTTCCACAATAACGCTCTTTATAAAATTCTTCCAATCAATACATCCAGTCCTGCCACCCACAGCAACAGTGCGCCAACGATATATACTTTGGTTTTTGCTTCATATCCGACACGATATCCGGTATAGATGCCGCCGATCACAAATGCAACGGTACATACAACAATCATGATCAGAATCATAAGCACATTCGTTTCCAGAAATCCAAATGCAATTCCCGTAAGCAGCGTGTAAATTCCACTGATACATGCCATGCGGACAAATCTCCGGATTCCAAGATTATGTTCCAGATGTTCTTCCACATGTTCGTTGCGGATTGCTTTTACCATCAGCCGGATGCCAAGAATCATAAAAATCACCATGGATATAATCTGTCCCAGCAGCTTTTCGTCCGGCACCGACCGGTAATGGCAGAACAGGGAGGACAAAAAATGCCCCAGATATAACGTAATCAGCTGTGCCAGCGCAACGATTCCACAGATCACTGTCAGATTTTTTTTATTTATTTTTGCAACCAGTGATCCCTGACATTCCATTGCTGCGAAAATATCCAGAGATACCCCTGCTATTATCAGCAGGTTTTCCATCCAGTTCATCCTTTTTCCTCCGACCATCAAAATTATTTGTTATTTTCACTGTCTGCCTTGATCGCATCCTGTTTATAAATAAATTTTACGCTTCCGTTTACACCGTCTGCAACCTTTGTAAATGTCTGGTAATCCTCACCCGCATCAAGCATTGCCTGCAGTTTGTCGGTCAGCGGTTTGATATCTCCGTTATAGCTGTTCGCAATCTTGGAAATACCCTTCTCGTCGAATTCTACCATGCCATCTACCAGCGTATGGGACCCGTCATCCAGTTTATCTACACCGGACACAATCTTTACCGTGGCATCGTTGAGTGCCTTGATTCCCTTCGTCAGTGTTGGAACTGCGTCTGCCAGAGACTGTGTTCCCTTACTGAGTGCTGCGGAACCGGTAACCAGACTGTAACCGTTTTCCTGTACTGCTTCAATCTGCTGTGCAATTGTAGCCTTTGCACTCTCTGCTCCTGTAACAGCGGCTGCACTTGCTGCCTGTACGGCCACATTCTGACATGCTCCTGCCAGCTGTGTAGCCAGTGTCTTTAAGCTGCTCTCCACACCGTCTGTCACCTGCTCATTGTTTCTTCCTGCTGCAAGCTGTGCCTTGATTGTGCTCTGTGTCTTGTGAAAGAGTGTGTCCTTTGCCCCACTCTTTGCATACAGCAGTTCCGCAAGCTGTGCACTTGTCATACCATCCGATACGGCATACATAACCGTTGACGTCTGATCGTTTGCCTGTGCGCCCTTTGCCCACGCTGCTTTAATGCCGGCAACCGCCTGATCTGCAGTAAGTTTGCTGTCTGCCGCCTGTCCTGCAGCTTTCAGCAATACCTGTCTTACCACTTCATTATACACGGTTTCTGCTGCATTTGCACTATAAGCGCCATCATAAAGAGAAGTAAATAATGCGCCATCCGTTGTGCTGCCATCTTTTCCTGTGCTGTAACGGAGTGCGGCATAGATCTGGTTTGCGACTTCCTGCGTTTTTCCGTTTGCAAACTCTTTTGCCACCGTCTCGGAAGCGGTCTTTGACGCTGCCTGTTTCTCTGTATCACTCATCTTTGTATTTAACGCTTTATCAAGTGTCTGGATTCCCTTGCTGATGGATTCTGCGCTGGTGTTTAATGTCTCCACACCTTTGCCCAGATCTCCGCTCTTTGAATTCAGCTCATTCATGCCGCTTGCATAATCCGCAAGATTTTTCTGTAACGTGTCCAGTCCATCGGATAATTCTTTTGATCCGTCTTTTAACTTGCTGCTTGCATCCAGCATGTCATCAATCATATCATCCAGAGAAGAAGAATCCCCGCTCTTCATGGAAATCATGCTTCCGGCATTTGCCACGATCGTCATTGCCGTATCCAGCTTGAAATCTTTTACATCGGCAGTCACTTCAAAATCTTCCGGAAGTTCCAGATCATCGATGAAATCAGAATCTTTCACATTCAGACTTTCTTTGATTCCCGGCAATGCATAGCCGATAACCACATTGCTGTCCCCGTTCTGGGAAACTTTTCCGTTCTTCACTTCCACATTGCTGAAACTGTCATCCAATACCAGTGCCGTTACTGCTGCAAACGGAACCTTTACCGTCTGCTTGTTTCCGTTTACGGTTTCTTCATAAGAAGAATTATTTGTGTAATCATAATGTATGGTAACTTTTCCGGATTTTCCAGCCAGATCCTTCGGTGCAATCTCATTTCCATCCAGATAATAAGTAACTTTCAGAGAAACCGGAGCTTCACTGTCTGTTTTTCCCTGATAGTAAATATCGGCTCCATCTGCCTGCCAGGTCAGCTTCTCTCCGTTCTGTGAGAACTCCTCGCTTCCCTTCACATTTTTGATATCTGTCAGATTGGACTGATCCTCCAGTGTAGCGGACTGGTTTTTATTGATCAGATGATCGGTGACAATGGTATCATACACACTTCCCGTTGCATCGGAAATAAGGTAAACATTTTCATCTTTTCCGATTTCTTTATCACTGACAGATACCTGAAGCAGATCCTCAATATCATCCTTCTTATCGGAAGAATCCTCTTTCTGCTCTGTCTGAACTGCAGCATCTTTCTTCTGATCTGCCTGCACGGCAACTGCTGTCATGCTGCTTCCAAGAAGTGCAATGGTCAGCACACCTGCCACAATACGGACTACATATTTATTTTTCAGTCTGGTTTTTAACTCTGATAATTTCATAATTCCATCCTCCTATTTGATTTTGTTGCGAAATCCTGCACTTGATGCACAGATCACACGGTCAAATACCATGAACATGCTTGGCAGAATAAAGATTACGACAATCATACTGATGATCGCACCACGTGCCATCAGCATACATAATGAACCGATCATATCGATGTTGGAATATAATCCCACACCAAACGTTGCTGCAAAGAAACTGAGCGCACTGACAATGATCGACTGAATGGACTTGCTCAATGCATCGGTAATTGCTTCTTTCTTATCCATACCGCGGAAACGGTTCTTCTTATACTTGTTCGTCATAAGAATTGCATAATCAACCGTAGCTCCCAGCTGTATGGTTCCGATTACAATGGATGCAATAAACGGCAACACCGTTCCTGTATATGCTGGAATACCCATGTTGATGAAAATTGCAAATTCAATAACACATACCAGAATGATTGGAAGTGAAATGGACTTAAATGTCAGTAAAATAATGATAAAAATAGCTGCAATAGAAATAATACTTACATTTTTGAAATCCACATCGGTAATCTCAATCAGATCCTTGGTACATGGTGCCTCACCGATCAGCATTGCGGTATTATCGTATTTTTTTATAATCGCATTGATCTCATCACACTGTTTATTTACTTCATCCGTTGCAGATGCATATTCCGAAACAATGACCATCATCTGATAATCCCCACTCTTGAAGATCTCCTTCACATCATCTGGAATGACATCCTGCGGAACCATCGGTCCGGTCAGGGAATCCATCGAAGCCGCAAGTTTTACCCCGTCAACTTTTTTGATCTCATCGATCATATTCATACTGTCTTTTTCGGACAGACTGCTTTTTGCCAGAACCATGTGGGTGGCACCCATATGATACTGTTCGGACAGCTTATCATTTCCGACTTTACTGCTGAAAGTCTCCGGCAGCGTACCCGTCAGATCATAATATACACCGGTATGTGTATATCCATAGATTGCCGGAATCAGCACAACCAGAAACGCAATGACAAATACCACATGATGCTTTGTGATCCATCCTGCAATTCTTCCCAGATCCGGAAGAATTACTTTATGTCTGGTCTTTTCGATTGCCTTATCGCAGACAAGAATCAGGGACGGAAGAATCGTTACACATCCGATAACGCCAAAGACAACCCCCTTTGCCATAACGATACCAAGGTCTTTTCCAAGGGTAAAGCTCATAAAACACAGTGCGATAAATCCGGCAACTGTTGTAATGGAGCTGCTGACCACGGAAGTAATTGTATTGGAAATCGCATGTGCCATGGCACGGTTTTTATCTCCGTCAAACCGCTCCTTCTGCTCCTGATAACTGTGCCACAGGAAAATGGAATAATCCATTGTAACACCGAGCTGCAGTACCGCCGCCAGTGCCTTGGTAATATAAGAAATCTCCCCGAAAAATACGTTGGAACCCAGATTGTAAATAATTGCCATGCCGATACTGATCAAAAACAGGAACGGAACAACTACGGAATCCATCGTAAGTGATAATACGATCAGAGAAAGCACAACGGCAATCAGAACATAGATCACACTCTCATTCTCTGCCAGTTTTCGGATATCATTGTTCACCGATGCCATACCACTGACAAAACACTGCTTTCCAACCAGATCATTGATCGTCTGGATCGCATCCATGGTGCCGTCCGACGACATGGACTCATCAAACAGGACTGCCATCAGCTGGCTGTCTGCGTCTTTGTTATTGAAAAAGTTGTAGATATCATCCGGAAGTGCTTCTCTTGGAATACTAAAATCCATAATAGAACCATACCAGATAACATTTTTTACATGAGGTACATCCTCAATCTTATCTGCTATTTTCTGCAGATCCTTATCCTGCATTCCCTCAACAACTACAAAAGAGAACGCGCCTGTTCCAAATTCATCCAGAAGGATATCCTGCCCTTTCATCGTTTCAATCTGTCCCGGCAGATAGGACAAAATGTCATAATTAATTCTGGTTTTCATATAGCCGATCGCGGATGGAATCAGCAGTAAAAAAGCCAGGATCAAAATCAGAAACCGACATTTAACGACTCCTTTTCCAAATTTAATCATTTTTTTCACCATCCTCTATTTTTCTCTCAGCCTATCATAAAAAAAAAGACCGAATATGAAAATATTCAATCTTTTCGTCATGTACTGCATGATTATACATTTTGAGTGATTTGTATGAATTCGTATACAAATCATTCAAAATGTCATCGCATATTCTTTTTATAATTCTTTGATGATGTCGGTCAGAGACCGGGTCAGCATATACTGATATGCTTCGGCCATTTCGCGCGGCGAGATGGTCATTCCCATGCTGATCCATTCCTCTGTTGCAAAACACATGGACTGTGCATAATAGGAAGATATCACCTCCGGCGTCAGCCATTTGTGTTTTGAAACCCTTCCGCTGCTTTCGTTTTGAATCAATTCAAGCAATACTTCCCGCACACATTTTTTTGCGATATCGTGAAATTTGACCGGTCCCTCCATTTTTACCAGCTGTGAATAAAATGCCTTGTCCTTTTCAATGTTGGTAAACAGCAGAACCATTGCTTCTATAATCATATCATTCCGGATCAGAGGTTCTACCGGCTCTAACAGTTCTGTCCGGATGATCCATTCAATAAGCTCAAATTTATCCTGAAAATGATTGTAAAACGTTGGCCGGATGACCCCTGCTTTATCAGTTATCTCTTTAATTGTAATTTTTTCTACCGGCCGCCTGACAGCAATCTCTTTCAAACTTTTTGCAAGCAGCTGGTCAATATCGGTTTTGCCCTGTATTGCCATTTCGTCTGTTATCCTTATTCGTCAAATTCCATGGTCACAAAGTACCCTTTTTCTGTCTCCTTCACATCAATCACATCGCCTTCCCGGCTTTTTAAACGTTCGCCTACCGCATAATTTCCTGACATGGCTATTGCATGCTCAATGGTATAATAATAGGAAGTTGGAAGTTTTCCCTCTGTCACCTTCAGATGATCCCCTGCTTTGGTCAGTCCCGGACGTTCCATTTTAAATTCCATCTGTCTCATCACGGTCACCTTCATTTTCCACAAACTCTGTATCAACAGTCTCTGTGCGCCGTCTGTAATCCCTCGCTGCACGCGTTGCTGTGACAGCAATCCACAGATTCAGCGCTCCGTTGATAATCAGCACGATTCCTACCAGCATAATAAACTGTTTCAATACGGTAAGCGGACAAAAAACACAGACCAGACCGCAGACCAGACAGATGATAGCAAATACAAGATCCATGCCCCACTTTTCATATCCGTATTTTTTGGCATTCACAGCCTCCGTCACCGCACGAATTCCATGAAATACAAGTCCTACACCCAGTATAACCGGAACCAGACTGACAATCAGCGACGGCTGGATGAGAAACCAGATTCCAACTGCAAGTACCAGAATTCCGACAATCGTTGAAGCTCCAAATGTTGCAAGGCTCAAAATAAAGCTTCCCAGATAAATAATTCCAACGATGATCATTGCAATCGAAAGAAGTGTTCCGATCACATCAATAACTCCGCCTTTCCACACAACAAAAATAATTCCAAGCACAATACACAAAACAGAAGAAAGCAGATAATCCGCCTTTGCCCGCTTCAAAAATTCTCTCATGAAATGACGCCCCCTTTTGAAATATCTTTTGCAACATTATAACATTTCCTTTTTTATTGTTCAACTTTTCCTCTAAAAATGATATACTGTGCGCGGAGGTGAATATCATGGGAAAAGAAGTAAAAACCAATGCCGTGCGTATTCTGGAACGAAATAAGGTTCCCTATGAACTGCTGACTTATGAATGTGACGAATTTATAGATGGAATTCATTCTGCCGAAGCCACTGGCACCCCGGTTGCCCAGACTTACAAGACACTTGTCATGCAGGGCAAAAGCAAAAAATACTACGTATTTGTCATTCCGATTGCCGAAGAGGTTGATCTGAAAGCTGCCGCGCGTGCAGTTTCCGAGAAATCCGTAGAAATGATCCATGTCAAAGATTTAACTGCAATCACTGGTTATGTCCGTGGAGGCTGCAGTCCTCTTGGCATGAAAAAAGCATTTCCAACCGTTATCGATGCCTCTGCCAGGCAATATTCTGAAATTTATGTAAGCGGCGGCCGTATCGGAACCAGCATCCGGCTTGACCCTCAGGATCTGGCACGGGTTGTCCGCGCTACTTTTGCGGATATTCTTGCCAGACCATAAAAAGAAAAGTGTGCCAGATTTATTTCCCTGACACACTTTTTCTTTTAATTTTCGCCCGGCTGCCGGATAATATCCAGCACACGCTGCAACTCGGCTCCCTCTGCCGGAGCCTCTCCATAGTCAACATGCTTCCAGTCTTTTTTGAATTCTCCAAGCAGATGTTTTCCCGGATCCTGGGTCCGTTCAATCGTAAAATATCTGCCCTCCTGCGTTTCGTCATTCCATGCAAAATATACACGGAAACAGGATGGAACTCCCATATCGCGTACCGGCAGATCCACACGGACAATCAGTAAACTGTCGGACAAATCCATAACCATAACGGAGAAATCTTCCGGCAGATACGGATACATACGTTTCTGCTGATAACATTCCTCAAAAAACTGATCCATATATTCTTCTTTCTTCTCGCAGAGGTCATCCATCATCTGTTTGCCCTGCGCAAAAAAGCGCTTTGGCATAAAACCAAATTCAAACTGCTTACGTTCAAACAACAGATACTGTTCCTGTGTAAGCTGCATCTTCTTTGGCTGCGCTCCCTCTTTACGCTTCTTTTCCACTTCCTCGATTTTTTCCACCAGTGCACGTTTAAAAATCAGATTCTGTGTGAATGGATTGATCACTATTCCGGATACCTTTTCATCCTGCTGAAAAACCATGTTATTCGTTGCAAGGAACGGCATGTTTATAACTGCTTCACTCCTCGGAGATTCCGGAATCTCCTTTTTACTTGTATAAATTGGAAGAAACATTCCGTTTTTCGGACTGTTGATCAGACACGGAACCGGCTTCTTTTCATCATTTAAATTTGCCGGAACAAGCACACGTCTGGTTCGCATCAGCTCGATCAGGGCATTTAAATTCTCACCGGTTTTTTCTTTCAGATATAGATCTATCTGTGCTTCCACATCTTCATTTTTTACATCAAGTGTCATGCTTGGATCTGTTGGTTTCTCCTGCTTAAGATCCTGCTTCTTCATGACATCTTTTAACTTCTTTTTGTCGATCATCTGTGTATATCTCCTAACCCCATGCTGTCGGTATTGTACAGGTTAATCCCTGTGCTCATGATATAAAAGCATTTTAGCACATATTTTGAGGAGATTCCATACCTTTATACGGTTTTTGAATCATCAAGCGTTTTCTGGATCAGTTTATCAAGTCTTCTTCCGATCCTGGCATATTTTTCAATGCGGCGTTCCATTTCCGGCGGAACTCCTTTTTTGTAAGAAACCCGGTTATCCATTCCTGCCCACGCATCCATGATCATCGTCCGCAGCTGCAATTCCACACGAACCACAGTTGTCTTTCCTTTGTAAGACATCGGGATATCCAGAACGATATGGTAACTCTCATACCCATTTTTCTTTGGTTTTCGAATGTAATCTTTTGCCTTTACTACGGTATATGTGTCTGTTTTTCCGATCTGCCGCGCAATCCAGTAGATTTCCTTGACACTGTAGCAGATACAGCGGATCCCGGAAATATCGTTCAGTGCAGTAACTGCGGTATCAAAATCCACGTCATAATCCTTGCGTTGCAGCTTTTCTGCAATGCTCTCCGGTGTCTTCATCCGTGTTTCGATAAAACGTACAAATCCCTGTCCTGTTTTTTCTTCATATTCCCGGTTCAGTTCCCGCAGCCGGTTTACCACAATCTCTCTTGCCAGTGCATGTTTTCTCTGAAAATTATCATCTTCCCAGTGCTTCCGGAGTTTTTCTAATTCATCCATAACTTACCTTCCCTGCTTTCTGTTATATCTATCCTATTCTATTCTCCACTTTTCTACAGGATAACAGGGGCATGTAAATACAGACTTCTTTCCTATGTAAATTGTTTGTAAAAACTATGTGGTGAGAATCTTTTTTTCCACAAGCATTTTAACAAATTCCCGATCCCGGAAACTCCATGGCTGCGTCGCACAAAATGGTTCGTTCCCATCGATAATCTCCTGTGCGGTTGCCCACTCCAGATGAAATCCTTTCGCAATCTCGCTTTCGGTCATATGCGTCTGTGTCATTTCTTCTTTTGCATCACAGAAAAAAAAGCAGGAGTGACAGACATAGATCTTGTTTTTTTCAAACAGATCTCGCCGCCGCTCCACAATTTCTCCAATCGGACGGATGGATTCCGGAATCACAATAAGCCCGGACTCCTCCCCCACTTCACGAATCAGCGCATCTTCCAGCTTCTCGCCCGGTTCCACACCTCCGCCGAGAATTTTATAATCTCCGGCACTGCCATGTTGTGTTGCAATTTTTCCATCACGAATAATCACGCCGCGTGTCGAGTATTTTTCGAACACGGGCATTCCCTCTTCATAATCTTTTTTATCTAATGTTAAAAGTATCTGCACGGCATTTCTCCTTTGCTGTTCCGACATACAATTTTGTATCATTATAGCACTATCACGGAGGTTTGTGCAGATGTTTTAAATATAAGTTTTTTCAATGCGACGAATTTGTGCGAGTGTTTTAAATATAAGTTTTCTCAATGTGACGGAAGAAGGGGGACATTCTCTTTCTACAGAAAAATTTGCAAATTAGCGCCGATATTGATTTCAGGTAAATTTGACAAATATTTTACTTTTATGCTATTAGCGTTATGTGATGGAACTACGGCGCAGTTGCAAATTTGTTCTTCCGAAAGA
>ERZ840407.581-NODE-581-length-24098-cov-3.617061_pt1 | contig 24098 bp, 19 predicted proteins | sample MGYA00519877_ERZ840407 | MGnify/ENA primary metagenome ERZ840407 (study PRJEB31850, sample SAMEA3708875) | human gut metagenome | biome: human gut; feature: human-associated habitat; material: faeces | place: China | collected 2014 ...
TTTATTATTCATAAAACACTAATTTCTCATTTGCAAATTCGATTTGAGTTTCATCCTGCAAAAATTCTGGTCAAATCAACCAGATAATATTTTCCTTCCTTTTAATAGTTGTATTTAAGACCGAATATAGTATAGCATAAAATCTGCATTTTTTAATCAAAAACGCAGATTTTGGGCTTATTCTCAAACTTTTTTGTATTTAATATGCAGCAGATTTTTGTTTAGTTGTACCTATAATTGGAAATTAACACATATCTTTTTGAAATATTTACAGTTAAAAGCTATCTATAGTGATTGGAATTGCCAGAATATGCCTCTATAACTTCTCACGATTTACTTATGTCCTCCTTAATCAGCTGCTATTATCTTATTAAATTTATCAGCATTTTCCGCTGTTAGACATATAGTCCCGATTTTCTAGTCGAATTACCCAATACTTCTTCGTCCATTTTGTGTCTCATACCAATACTATTTAAATCTTGATGTTAAATCAGATTCCTTATATACTATACGCGCTAAGCTTTTTTGCAGTTTTTTTATAATAACCTCCCTTTCTTCATCATCAGATATCACTATTTTAAATTCAATCATTGTTTCTTCTTTTTCTTCTACTTTTCCATTTCTATATTCTGCACAATATCTAGGCTGACCTGATATGCATATTGATTTTAACACAAAATCACTTTTTACATTCGTTGTATTTTCTCTATCAAATATATATTGTTCTTTATGTAAACCATGTCCATCTTTTCTATCTATTTCATGATATACTAAATAAACACTATTTTTTTCAAAAATAATTTCTAACGGTATCTGAACGTACTTTGTTATCTGAGTCTTTAAACACATTCCCTGTAACATCATCATTGTCGGCAGAAAAATCTCACTAAAAATATTTATTTTTTTCCCACTTACAAACTCTGATAAAAACACGAGTAATAAAATAAGCGCACAAATTATTATTACTAATTTTAATAAAATCCTTTGTTTACTTCTATATTTTAATGTAACATTATTATTTATAGAAATCTTTTCCATAATCTATCCTTTATTATAATTTGAGAGCCCTTGCTCAATACAAGGGCTCTTCAAAATCTTACATTCCAGCAAGCTGTTCGTCAATCTCAATGATTTTATCTTTACAATTATTGATATAATCTTTGAAATTTGTTACTGAATCTGGTACTGTTTTCGTGAGAAGTGTCTGATACTCTTCCTCGTATGTGTTTCTTGCATTGTCGTATGCAGCACCTTCCCAATAATTAGGCAAATCATTCATTGCAGTCTCAATTTCAGATGATGCCTCGATTAACTGCTCAATTGCTGCGTTAACCTTTGTGATACATGCCTCAATTCCTGTTCTTTCTACTCTTGTAGCCATTTGTTTTTCCTCTTTTCTTTTTTATTTATGTAAACCTGATGGTATTACATCTTGTTAAACACTAAATTATTTTTTGCATTTATTTCTATCTCTGCATACTTTGCTTTTGCGCCTTTAATAGCTTCTGCTAAATCGCCCAATGCCTCAACTGTTGCATTTACCCCTTCCTGCCAGTCATCATCTACCATATCATATACTTTTTGTGCTTCCTTAGTATCCCACTCTGATTTTAAATCATTTATACTAGTGGTTATGTTGTCCATGTTAGCTTTAATGCTTTCTTTTTCTTTTTCAATATAACCCCTATTATTCTCTAAACACTCTACATCGTATTTTAAATAATTAGACATTACGCTTCCTCCACAATATATCTAGGATCTTTTTTCTGTGCTATTTTTAGCTGTTCTTCCTTTTTTTCCTTTTCACCTGTGGCATCAAATATCTCAGCTCTTAAAATATTTGCATCTGCTCTATCCGGCTGAAGATTTTCAATATAATCAGCCATTTCTAATGCCTTCTCATACTCTTTCAATGCTTTATAACACATTCCCCGATACATGTATACTTCATAATATGTGTTCTTTTTTATAGAGAGAGTTCTAAAATATCTGGAAGCTTTCTTATACTGTGTCAAAGCCTCGTCTACCCTATCAAGCTTTTCTAAAATATTTGCCTTATAAAATACACCCGCAATTTTAAATTCACTATCACCTGTCTGCTTATCAAGTACTTCTGCCATTTCCAATGCCTTTTCATATTTACTTTCTACTATCAGCATCATCATATACATATATCTGGTTTGCTCATCGCATGTATCTTCAGGCTCTAACTCTATCAGTCTATCTAATTTTTCAAATACTTTTTCCTTATCATTTTGAGCTGAAACAATACTTATCTCATTCATTAAAATTGCTCTCTGCACTTCATAACTATTATCATAAGTTTTCATTACCTCTAACAATTTCTGTGCTTTTTCGAATTCGTTATTCTCCAAATAAAGTGTTACTTCTGAGTTCATCAAATTAACATCTTCTGGAAAACGTTTTCTTCCCTCTTCAATCACAGAAAACGCTTTTTCCATATTTCCCAATCCCATGTAAACCTTAGATGCCAAATCATATCCTTCATATGCATCTGGCAAAATTTTTCTCAATTCATCCAATGTTGCTAATGCCTCATTGTATTTCTCATTTTCCAAAAACAACATTACTTTTTTTACATATAAATCACCACGCAATGGATTACTCTCAATTGCCTTTGTGTAATTTCGCAATTCCATCTGAACATCGCCCATTTCCTTATAAATGGCTGCAAAATTCGTATATAAAATCGTTTTTTTAAATCCATTTTCCTCTGCACGATTATAGTATTCCAATGTCTTTTTAAACTTGCTCTGAAGTAAATACACACTTCCTATATCAAACATTGCCTCGCCATTATCCGGTTCTAATAAAAGTGCCTGTGAAAATGCATTTACAGCATCATCATATAATTCCATACTTGCAGCTGCATTTCCAATGTCAATCTGTAATTCTGCGCTATTTTCTATCTCTGCTGCCTTTTCAAAATATTCTTTTGCCTTTTCATAATTTTGTAGTGCCATCATTGACGAGCCTTGTATCTTATATTCTTTTGCCTGTTCTTCCATCGTTATTCCTCCAAAAATATTTTCCATAGTTTATCTATTTTATATAAATGAAATGTTAATCCATGTACTTTGGACTCCTCATCCACATCCCAAATTTCGATTGTCATTTGTCTGTAATTTGTATCACCATAGACATGAAACATCGGCTGATCTTCTTCTGTGTAGTTTTCAAAAAAAGACCATTCATCCATTGATGTAACATATTGTTCTACTTCATCTGTTGTGGCAGGGGTACCATCTTCTTTTGCAAAATACTTTGTCATTCCGTCAAAGTCTCGCTCTACAATCATAGGATAAAGTTCGTCTGCTATCTCCTGTGTCTGGTTTAGTGCACCTGTCCTCCTTACATTGAAACGAACTGTATGATATAAGAAATAGACAATACTTCCTAATACTACCGCTAATACGATAAAAAAAATAATCCTTGAACCTTGCTTCAAAACCTTTTTGCCCTCCCATTTTTTTCATCCTCAATAAGTCTTTTTCCTCCTCCAAATCCCTTGTATTCATCCGGTACTTCATTTATCCTATATTTGATACGTTCCTCCGTTATTGAAATATTTTTTTCTTTTAATATTTCCAGAAATTTCGGTTCGTAATAATCATAAAAAATAAACTTATTAAGTTCTACAAATTCCTGCCTTATTATACTTTCCCCAACCTTTTTCATTTCAAGTTCCGGGGCAATGATTTCTATTCGTTTTGTTACTGCATCATATTTACAGGACTGTATATCTGCAAATTTTACAATATCATACGTTCTGACGCTTCCCTCAATGTCTGCCATATAACCGTTTCCTTTAGCTTCATTTCTCGAATGAACAAACGCTTCATCATTCACTTCCAATACTTCGCTAAACATATCTGATACATGTGCTCCACTTGTAAAATAGACAATAAGAATAAATACAAACCAAATTAAAAAAGGTATGATTACATAGTCTAAATTACTAGCAATAACCAATGTATCATCAGAAGTCACGTTCTGATTACGAATAATGCCATATACCATAGCAATAAATGCAACAAGTGAAATGATATTCATGAATCTAAAATTTAAATCAAATAATGCTTTCTTGATATGTATTTTCCGTACTTCTGTTTTTTTTATTTCCAGTTTTTTCATTGTAATTTTCTCCTCGTATTTATTCAAAAAAAGCAGTTATAAACTTCCAAGCTTTTTTTTCAACACTTCCTACCCCCATCTTATTCTTTGAATCGTCATAACTTATTAAATATTTATCTAATGTACCACCTATTTTAGTAGTCTTCCACGCCCTATTTACAACACCATCTAATTCTCCAGTTTGAGCTACCCCAATAGCTGTATCTCCAACATTCATTGTAAATGTCGCTATTTTACACGCAGAAGAAACATCCTGCTGCAAAGTTTTTATAGAATCGACTGTTTTAAATCCTTTTCCCATAATTCCAGCTTTGACAGACAATGATGTAATATCATACGATGTTGAAGCATTACTTATTGTCGATGCATATTTCGAATATTTTGCGATATTTACGCCATCAGTTGCAACTAATGATGTATATTCACTTCCTACCGCCAATTTTTGAATAGATAAAGTAGCTTTATTAAAATCACCTATTTTTTCTACAGTATTTTCCATACCAATAATCGAAGATGATGCCTTAATTTGTACACCATCCTGTATAACATCAATTTGTTTTTCTATCATAGATGTAGAATTATTTTCTTTTAAAACACCTATTCCAAGACTTTTAGAAATATTTGACATAATATTGGATTTACTAAAATCAAATACAGTTTTGCCATAAGAAGTTGTTGCTGTACCAAACGTTAATGCGCCAGTCGTTATTGCAGAAACAGCATCTGCCCCTGAATGTAATTCATCAAAATGTTTTGCATCTCTTTTTTTCTCGTTGTTTTCAGCCTCATCTCCAAAATCATTCTTCTTTACATAACTAGAGTACCCAGATGTATCTCCATAAAACCTTGCCAACCCTGGGTTGCTTTCATTTCCTTCTTTATTTATTCTATCTAAAACTTTATTATTCTCCTTTATAACTATGGATGCATCCTTTATAGTACAATACGCTCCTATAGAAGAAGCCAAAATTCCTAAACAGCCTACTACTGTTACTGCTGATAATCCACCTGTAAAAGGAGTTGCCACAATTGCTGCCACAACACCAACAACAGCCAAACCAACTTTTATGCCTTGCTTTATTTTATTCAATATGTATACACCATTTCCATGTTGCCAATAATCTTTTGTCTGCTGCCAACATATATCCAGATCATCTTTTTTTTCTTTTAGCCATCCTGCAATATTCCTCGTAAAATCATTTGAATTTGCAAACTCCACTGCAAACAAATTATATGCCGTATCCCCCAAAAACTGGAATACTCCCTTCAGCCCTTTGTAATTTGTATATTGAACAGCCAAAGCTGAAAAACATTCTGCCGCTTCTTTATCTTTATTTTGTGCAAATTCAGAAAATGTATCTATTTTTTTTGCATAATCTGCCCATGAATCAGATTCTTCATCAAGTTCCGCTTTTTTTTCCGTTATTTTTGTTCTTGCATCTTCTACATGTGAATGTCCATATGGCTCCTGTGCATCCAAAGCCCACTCTCTCAATGACGGATTTAAACTGCTATTTAATTCTTGACCGTAATTTTTCAACTGTCCAAAGCTTCCTGCTAATTCTCTCATATAACGTGCTGTATCATCTAGCACACTGTAATCAATTTTAATCGCCATATATTGTCACCTACTTTCTCAACAAATTTGTTAATTTCTGTGCAGCTTCCTGCGCTGCCTTTCTTGCTGCTTCTTCTGCTGCTCTTCTTGCCGCCTCTTCTGCCGCTTTTTCTGCTTCATATTGTCTTTGTAAATTTGCAATTTCAATATTTAATTCATTAATTTTATTATTACAATCACCGACTTCTGAATTTAAATAACTTGTAGCTGAAGTGAGTTTTTCATCAGAAGATGCATATTTTTGTTTAAATGCATTCAGATTGCTTTGCATTGTTTCTGTAGGTATTCCATTTAAAGCATTTCCTAATTCAGATACAACATCTCCTATCTTCTTATTAATTGCTTCAACATTATCATCTGCAACCGGACTAATATTTCCTCGGACTGATTCAATCTGCGATTTGCGATTTTCATATTTTGCTTTTTCACGTTTTTTACTTTCTATTTTTAAGTACGTTTGTGCTGAACCCATTAGTATTTTGTTACCCCCTCTTCTGTCTTGGCTAAATCTACGTCAGTTTGAATATATGCTTCATGTGCTGTTATCAATTCCTCATATAAATCCCAAGCACAATCTATCTGATCTGTAAATTTTCTTGAAATAATATTATAGGTTTTTTCGAATTCATTTCTTCCTTCTCCCACCCAATCTTTCAACATATTTGCCTTATAATCATCAACATTCTTTTTTAGATTTTCTAGCTGGTCAACCAATTTCTGTACACTTACCTCAACGTTTGCAATGGCATCAGTATTCAGCTTAAATTCTTCATGTCCCATTTTTATTCCTCCGTAATTAACTTAACTTTTTTTATTTCAGGACCATTGAAATAATAGCCCTCATCCTCAAGAAGCTGCTTTGTATTTTTTCTGGCAAACTGTGAATTCACATCATACATCTTTATCATTGGCAAATTATCAAATACAATTGCCTTTCTTGAATCTTTCAAGTGTTTTAATAATTCCGGTGCACCATAAGGAACTGCCTCATCCTCAATATCGCCATACAATACAAAAACTCCCATATTCTTATATGTTTTTGTAATCTCATTAAATAATGTCAATACAGGCTTTGTCGAAGATATATATTCCAACGCATCTTTACTATTAATAATCATTACAATTGGCTTTTCTGACTTAATATCCTGCCCGTTAATCAGCATCTCTTTTCGATGTTTTAATCTCATTAAAATTTCTTCGAAAATAACCTCACTCTCAGACACATCTAATGTATATCTTTGTATTTGTGGATAATCCGCATATCCACATAAGAAACGAGCAAAATTATCAATTACATATATATCTGTATTGGCTTTTAATAAAGCACTTTTTACAAATGCATTTATATATTTTTCTGCTGTCTCTTTTTTCTTTGCTATAAAAGCAATTTCCTGATCTTCCCGAATGTTAACCATAACCGGATCAATTGTTCCGAAATCCAAGCCAAGCGGTATAAATTCTTTGCCAATATTTTTACCATATTCATCTTCAAAGTGTTTTCTTCCAAGTATTTCTGGAATTGCAGGTATTGGTTTTGCTTCTTTATAACCGTCATAGTTTTCATTCATGTCATTCACAAATTGTTTCATAGCATTAGAACGTTCAATTTCTTTTTCACCTTCAAAAGCCAAAAATATTTGTACTTCATATAATGCACGACTGATTTCTACCAATGCCCGTCCTGGTATATTTTTAGGTTCCATTCGACAACGATCAAACATATTTGAATACTCTGTTGTTTCTGCACATGTTAAACAAATATGATTTTCAAAATTAGACATAAACCTATATCCGATACCATTCGTACTTGAATTTGTCATTACAACTGAAATACCTACTGAAAGCCCATCTCTACATATTTTGGTAAATTCAGCCTCATATGTTTCTAAATACAATTCTTTGAATGCATTAAAATTATCTATCAAAAGATACATCTTTGGAATTTCATTGCCTCCAGCATCTTTATATGCAGAAAGATTTTTCTTTGTAAGAGTTCCCGGATTCGCCTCCATTGTACTCATAAGAATATTTTTTCTGTTTTCAATTTCGTTCATCATTAATTTAAATAAATTTTTTACTTTTTCATCCTCTGATGCTAAAACAACTCCCCCCACATGCTTCATTTTTTCGAAACACTTTAAAACCATAGATCCAAAGTCCATTATGTACATAGACACATCTTGTGGAGATTCCGTATCTGCTAATGTTCGAATCAACAACTGAAGTACATTTGTCTTTCCCATCTGAGATGTTCCAATTATAAGAGTATTCATCCTTCCAAAGTCTGATAACATCAAGCCCTGATATTGAGAATCAGGATCATCATATATACCTAATGGAATTAACATTCTATCTTGCGTTTTATTTTGCTGTTTCGAATAAACAACACAATCCAACAATGGCGGTAAACATATATTGGACAATTTCTGTATCTTTTCTTTTTCACAATAATCGTGAATATACTTTACAATTGCATCCAATTCCGTCTCTGTGCTTTTCTTCTCTTTACTGTTCTTTTTCTCATATACTACGCTCCGCCGACCGTTAAAATTGCACTGTAAGATTTTAAATTTTTTCTGTAAATTATCATCACTTACAACTGCAGGTGCCCCACTAAACGCAGATTGAAATAATTCAAAGATTTCATTATTTCCTACTTGTAAATATGCACGACCAGGTTCTCTGATTTCAGCAGCTAATGGAGATTTCAAAACTTCCTTACTATCCTCTTGATTTTGAACCTTTAGACACAGTTTAAACTTTGAATTACTCCAAATTTGTTCATTAACTTGTCCTGCTGGTTTCTGCGTTGCCAAAATCAAATGAATTCCAAGGCTTCTACCTATTCTTGCTGCACTTATCAACTCTTTCATAAATTCTGGCTGCTCTGCTTTTAATTCTGCAAATTCATCTACCACTATAACCAAATGTGGCAATGGAATCTGAACCTTTCCTTCTTTGTACAACTTGATATATTTGTCAATATGATTTACATTGGCTTCCGCAAATAAACTTTGACGTTTCAACAACTCTGCCTTTATAGACTTTAAGGATCTGTCTATTTCTTTTCCATCTATATTTGTAATTGCACCAATCAAATGCGGTAAATCTTTAAATTGATTTACCATTCCACCACCCTTAAAATCAATGATAACAAATCCAATTTCATAAGGATGAAATAATGTAGCTGCTGACAAAATATAACTTTGAAGTATTTCACTCTTACCTGATCCAGTAGTTCCTGCAACCAAACCATGTGGTCCATGTGCCTTTTCATGCAAATTCAATGAAATAATATCGTTTTTTGCATTTACTCCTAATGGAGCTGCCATTGATTCATATATTCGTGAATTGCTCCATCTTTTGTCCAGATCAAGATCTTCTGCCGCATAAATATTTAATAATTCATATAATGTAATATTTTTTCTTAATGAACTTTCCAAACTTATTTCTTCACAATATACAGGTGCTAGCTTCCTAACAAGTCTTTCTGCTTTACTGTCAGAAATATTTTCTATTTCAAATAATTGTTTATCTGATGCATCTTCGCTACCAAATATATATGCTTTATTTTCTGCATCAGTTTTTATAATTTTTGAACAATATAATGGTATATTTTCTTCCCTACGTTCAACAAATATAAACGTAACATTCAAACTAGCTGCTTCAGAAATAAATTTTGATACCGGATGATTCTTTATGCCATGCTCATCAAATACAAAAACCACAAGATGAATCCCTATTTCTGCATCCTTTTGATTTTTTAATTCTTCACGCATCGTCAACTCTTTAAATAAATACTCAAAAATATTATTTTTACTGTCGACGTCTGTTACAACATTTCTTCTTCCAAAGTCATTCTGAATATGTGGTAAAAATTTAATCCATTCAAATCTGTTATCACATTCACTCAATAATAAAAATATTTTTACGTCGCCATAATATTGTCGAATCGCAATATCCAGAATCATATTTTTACATAATTCATATGTACTATTAGATTCTCCGATAATAGCATTTGCATTTTTTATTTCAAGTGTAATTGGAGCATCGTCAATGTATTCATATTCTGCTGCTATCTGACCTGGAATTTGATTTAAATCATCACTTGTTTCAAAACTTTCTTTTTCTTTATTTATAATTTGTTGTTTTGCTTTAATTTTTCCCTTTCCTAAATATGTAACTAAAAAATCTTCATCTTCTGGTAATCGTTCAAAAAGTCTTTCATCAAAAGTATCTACAATTTTAGTATCTAACGAAGTGTCATAAAACATAGACTGCATCGTTTCTAATTCATTTGTCCTCGTAAGTTCAATTTGTTCCTTCTTATTTTCTATATATGATGTATACTCTTTAACTCTTTTTTCAGAATCCAATTTGTACTGTTTGTTTCCGTTTACGAACCCTAATACAGATGTAACAATTCCCATGCCCATCGAACAAACACTAAAAAGCACAAATGATGATGAACCATTGCTCATTACTCCCCTAACAAGAACTGTTAATGCTATCATTCCTACTGCTGGTAATAAATTCATTACTATATTATTTTGTGGTTTTGTTGGCTCAGCTGGCGGATCTAATATTGTTAACTTTGTGTTCTCGAATTTCTTCTTTACTCTCGTTTTTCTATTAAACAATGGATATTCAAATTCATTATTCTGATGAAATATTTCAAATACCGAAATTTTATTTATTCTTATATTTTCTTTATCAAAATACAACTTTCCTTTTTTATAGTAAAACTGGAAACCATCTATTGATATAAAATCACTATCATTAAGAATAACCTTCTCATCAATTTTAATTGCATTTTTCAGCACTCCAAAAGTAGACATTATTTCGCTTAATACATATCCACTTGAATCCTGACGAATTACAACTTTACTTTTTTCTCCAAACTGACTATGTAATACAATATCAGCTCCTTCTTCTGTTGCAATTGTTATAGTTTGAGGCAATTTAACATACCAATTATAATTAGGTACTTTAGCATCAAAATCAATCATGAACCGAAGTTCAAAGGCCTCATTTCCAGTATTTGTATAACATACAGAAATAATATCGCCATGTTTAATTTCCGTAGAGTAAAGTTTTCTCATATCTCCCCTACTAAAATAAACATTATCAGAACAATCAATATTCCACTTATTGTCTAATTCAGTAAATTCAATCTCAATATCTCCAAAAAAAGATTCTGGATTTAAACGAAATTCACAAAATGAAGTAGTTCCCAATCTTACCCCTTCCATATCTGTTGGAATTTCGAATTCTTTATACACTGTTCTATTGCTGATAATTACTTTATACTGGTAATCCATAGCTAAGCCCTCCGGTAAATAATATAAGAACCATTTCTTATACCAAACTCTTTTAATGATTTATTTCCCCTCAAAAAAGCAATTGGATTCTCAGCAACCAAATAACAACTGAAAATGTCGTCCGTATCCATCCCTAACCCATATGCTTCGTTTAAAGCCAACACAAGATCATTTGCCGTTATCTCCAATGGAATTTCCAGATCTATATGACTTTGATTCATGTAATTAATAAATTCAACAACTACTTTTTCTTCCATTCCCTCTCCTCTGTGCCTCTTATATGAACATATAAGACATTTTCTCAATACCATTTAATTGTGCGAGTTGTCTTGTCGTTACTAATGGAGTACTTATTTCATCAATATATTCTTTTATTGAAAATCTGGTTTGCAACTCTGATTGGAAATATTGATTTTCGTTTTTTTCATTATACTTATTACAAATAACCATGTATTTCTCATTGTCACCAAAATCCAAACATTGCGTGATATACCTCATTTTGTTAGTTGACACATCATCCTGAAGTGTGATCAGCATCACTTTATCTGAATCCTGAAGTAATTGAATTCTCCACCTGCTGTAACCGGCTTCCACATCTATAATGATGAAATCATATTCTCCGCTCTCTTTTGCATTTTGAATTATTTTTCTATAAATTGTAAAATCAAGATTTCTTGCATCAAGTGTTGTAGAAAAAGGTGGCAGATATGAAAATCCTTCCTTATGCAAAGTAAACCGAATATCTTCATACATATGTCCCGTATCATTTTTCAATGCACGATATCCTTCGTTTGGCATAGCTGTTTTATTTTCCAAATAGTAAGAAAAATCCTGTACGGATTCTGTATTAATATATAGAATTCGTTTATGCTTTTCAGCTAAACATCTCGCTAAACCAATGGATAAAGCTGTTTTTCCAGTTCCACCTATAGCAGAATAAAACGATATAATGCGAGTAATATTTTCAGTTGTTTGCGAATCAGTTAATGCTTCTCTGCTCTGATAGGTTAATTCATTAAACAGTTCTCTAATTCCAAGATATTTATATACCTTATTAACCGACAAATCTTCTGTGCTTCCATTATCGTGTTCTTCCACTAACACACACACATTTGAAATGTTATGTTTTTGAAGACTGGATGAATACAATTTTTCTGAAACTACAAGAATTTCTACGGATAATGGAGTTTCAAATCTTTTTTCAAAATAATCTGCGTCTGATATAATTTCTAAGTCTATCTGGTCATCAAATTCTTCTAAGAATTTTCTTTCAAGATTCGTAAGATACAATTCATCAGTATCTGCTATAATGATTAACGGTTTGCTCATATTTTTATCCTCGTACTATAAATTCTGCATTGGCAATCCTGAGCTGGCTTTTGTCCAAAATTGGTTCTGGTATATTGGGTTCAATCCTTTTCCCATTTACATATGTGCCATTCGAACTGCCCATGTCTACAACATAATAATTGCCATTTTTTCTTACAATCTTGCAATGAACCCTGCTAATTGCATTATTTCCAGTAATGACACCTTGTACTCTTTCACTGCTCTTTCCGATTAGAAATTCATTTTCCCTAATATCAAACCTAAACTGACCATCTATTGATTGAATACAGATTCCATCCATATTAGTGAATGACGATTTACGATCCTGCACATCAGTTTCATGTACCTCTGAATTTCTTGAATCTGCAGTGTTATTATTTATAAAGCCTCTGCCATGCTGTATTCTTGCACTGATATCATGAAGCTTCAAGGTTCCATCTTCTAACGCATCTACTGCCTGCCGCATTTTGGGATTATCTGTAATCCTCATCTGTTCAATTGCCTGCACGAGTTGTGCTTTTATCTCATTATCAAATTCATTTTTGTTTTTATGAATGCCTGTTATATTAACCGGCAAATATATTATTTTAATTGTATTTGTGTTAGGCTCCACATACATATGACTCAAACGATTATCTATGCAAGCCATATTTAAGAAACCAAGATTTTCAATCTGAATTAATGCCCTAATCAGACTGTCAATCAAACTTAAAATGGTATCTACATCTGACGAAGCAATATAATCTGCCATTGATGTATAATCGCGTGTAAAATATACAAGTTTTATTTTTCCGTTATACTTCAAGCGATGACACTCTAAAAGATTTACATTTTCCTGATTCTGCATTACTTTAAAACCTATATCATAGAAAATCTCATTATTTTCTAAAAAATAAGACGCATCTTCTGCACTTTGAACTTCTTTCACTTTTCCTTCAAAATACTCATCCATTTTGTTTACCATTTCCTAATTTAAAAAAAATATGAATTCCTCATCTGCAATCCGAATATTGTCATTGTCTGACAGGACATATGCACGTTCTGGCTCTAAAATTTCTCCATTCAGATAAGTATGATTTGTTGATTTCTTATCTGTAAGGTAATAATTTCCATTTATTTTTTCAATTACTGCATGTCTACGACTAATTGCCTTATTGTTCGATACAATAAAATCGCTTTCATTTTCTTTACCAATTGTAAAAATGTTCTTGTTAATTTCTACACTTTCACCTGTATTTTTTCTTTCAAAAATCGGGAATGCTTCCTGTTGTAAAAGTGTTGTTCCTTCTTCCTCATCTTCAACTAATAAGGTCGTTCCCCCTTCATCTCCTTCAACTAATAAGGTTGTTCCTTCCTCATCTTCTTCCCGATGATAGTGATTTTCATAAGATGCACGATCGTTTGTAATAAATCCACTTTTTCCAGCATCTGCTGTTACTATTTTACGAAATACCTGTGGATACATTTTCCGAATATATTTTTCGATATCTTCTATTTTATAATTTTGGGTGTCATTCAAAAATTTTTCGAATGCTTTCAAAAATTCTTTTTCTTCTTTGCTATTTTTAATTGCAAGCTGTGTTATATCTCCTAAAAATGCATAAACATTACCACTTGTAGTTCTGCTGATAATGGGTTGATAAACAAAAAACAATTCTTTCGTGCGCTCACTGATATATACCAATTCTGGTTGCAGCATTAAATTATGCAGATACAACCCATTCATCTCTATTCTTTTTGTCATCTCGACTGTCTGAGCAATAATCTGATAAAACACATCTTCCTCTAGTCCATTTTTCAAATATGCACCCAATTCAATAACATCTGGTGCAGTATATATAATTATCTTTTTTCCCTCTTGACGTGGTCTGAAACAGCCTCTAAATAGCTGTCTTTCGAAAACATTAATTTCACGCTCATTTATCTGTTCCCCTAAGGATAACTTACTCTTTATAGTTACCAGACTTCCTCTTGAAACTATGCGATACTTTGCCAAATCTCTCATTCCTTATCCGGTGCAGCATCTTAATCAGATACTGCACCTGTTTTTCTATTATTTTCTCTTACGTCTTATTTTGATACGTCCGCTTCGCAGTGCGATCGCTGCACCGACGCCACCGCCTGTTACTACTGCTGCACCCGCAATAGAACCTGCAAACAATGGCTTATTGTTATACCAACGGATGAATGTGTTGGTTGTTACAAGAATTCCATTTAAGACATAGTTTGTTTTATTGCCAGCTGCATCCACAGCCATAATTGTGACATCCTGTTTTTTCGTATTGTTTGGGATATTGAACTGATAGTTTTCACCATCCACTGTATAATCACATTTTTTATCACCAATATAAATCTCAACACTATCTAATACCAGGTTGTCGTTGACTGTCACATTCGCTGCTTTCGTATCCACAGGATACTGGGCATTGCTCTCAACATCAATCGGAATAACGACAGGAGCTGTTTTGTCAACACCGAATGAAATCTCTGCTTCTTTGGATTCATCAATGTTCTCATTGACATTTCCTGCAATATCCTCTGAATACAGTGTTACAATGTAACGTCCATCCCCGGCAAAAAGAGACTTGTCGATGGTGTAATCATACTGATACCACTGTCCGTTTCCACCAGATTCCTGTACCTGATAATCGATACCTTCTTCTAATGTTCTCGGTGTTCCATTTGTATCTACTACTACTTTGATTTTGTCATGTTCCAGACTGTCTACGTTGACTTCTTGTAACTTGACATCAATCTCGTTCTGAATATAAGTTCCTTCAATATCTTTTAAGGTCTGATCAAACACGTAAACTGATCCAAAGCGATTTACAGAGAACGTAACTGTTGCATTGCTCTCATTTCCAGCCATATCGGTCAATGTGGCATTTATCGTATAGATATCGTCATAGCTTTGCTCTTTCGGGAAGTTCTGGAATGTAAATGTCTCTCCATTTCCCTGATTCGTATAAGAGCCTTCCGGTGCCACACTTCCCTGATTTGCACCAACCAGTTCAATGTTCACACCATTGGTATCAAAGTTTGTATCTGACATTACGATCTGTGGAATAACATCTCCATTATTTGCCGAATAATCTTCGATACCAACAATTTCAATTTCCGGTTCAGTGAGATCCACATAGTATTCTTCCCCTGTATAGGTTTCAGCTATGTTTCCTGCCATGTCCGTGTATTCCACATTAAAATTGTATAAACCATCTGTACCACATGTAATGGTTGCGGTATGAACATCTCCATTTCCGGTAAATCCGCCAGACTGTGGGAATGAGATTCCTGCTCCGTTATCAGTTGCTGTTCCTGTTATCCTTACCCTGTTTTCAGAGAAATTATGTTCTTCAATCTGAATCGTTGCTGTACGCGCTGCTGCATAATAATTGCCATTTACTGCATTATTGTTGTCATAAGTAACCGTAATCACCGGACGGGTTTTATCGATGGTAAAATCATCTGCTTTTACTGTCTCTGCCTGATTTGCTGCCTTATCCTGTCCGCTGACCGAAAGCGTATAGTCACCATCTTCTGCAAATGTAATGGTTGCCGTACTTACACTCTGATCCGGGTTTTCCGTATTTTCGGTTGTCTGCCATGCTGACAACTCAGGAATCACACCATCTGTACTGGTAATATCTGCCTTAAAATCTGCCGCCTCAAAGTTACGTTCTGTAACTGTAATGGTAGCAACTCTGTTCTCTTTGAACATGGTTGTATTTTCAGCATCCGGTGTCTCATTATCAAATGCAATTTTGATTTCCGGTTTTGTCTTATCAATACTGAATATCTGTTCGTCTTCTGATGTATTTCCTGCACGGTCTGTCATTTTGATATGCATTTTTATCTCATTGCTGTTATTTTTTACAGTGAATGACTTTTTCAGTTCTGTAACAAGGTTTTTGTCTTTCTTTGTCTGACTCCAGCCATCCGCATTTCCACTGGAAAATGCACCCTGATTACTGATCTCCACATTTCCTGACTGATTGTTTTCTTTATCATAAGGCGATTCCACTGTCCATTCCACAGAACGGATTCCCGAAAATGTATCTGTCACTGTAACATCTACCGTTACATCTTTTTCATACAGTTCATTTCCCTTTGCATCCTTGCTTGCAGCTGCCGCCTTGTTAAAATCAATATGTTTCTCACGGGCATGCTGCTCGGCTGTTTCAATGATCAGACTGCTCGGTGTCACATATCTTTCTTCGTGATTATTTAACATATCGTAAGCGCAGGCATAAATCTGTCCTTTAAATCCTGCCTGAACCACAAATGTCACTTTTCCTTCTGCATCTGCCTGTACAATCTGCTCACTGCTTTTTGTTCCATTGGCATCTACCGTATAATAGTGGATCTCCTTTACACCGGAATCCCCTTCTTTGGAGCCGTCCGTAGCCGTTACAGTCACCTTTGTATTTTCCACAAAATAATAACCATAATCCGTCTCTGTATAAGAAACACTTCCATCTGCTTCTTTATTTCCTGCTGCTTCCATATCAACGCTTAAAATTTCCGGAGCGGTAATATCCTTGTAGACACGCTGTGTTTTGGAATATTCATTTCCAGCATTGTCAATGGCTGTAATTACCATATCATAGCTGTTGGTGTCTGCATTAATGACAGCATCCTTCGTGTTGATCTCATAGCTTTCCGTAACCGTTTTCTGATCCGGATAAGAAACGTTCACTAACTCCTTGTTATTAACGGAGGCTTTCACACTATAAATTCCAGAATCTTTATCTTCTACTTTAATGCTGACTCCAGTATCACTATTGTTATAGATGATTCCATTTTTTCCAACATATCCTTCTGCCGATAAAACAGATGTAATGGTCGGTTTCACTGTTTCAATCATTAAATTGCTGTTTTTCACATTGGAATTTGCTGTCGTCACAAGTGTCTTTTCAGACTGGTTGCCAACGTTATCCGTAACTATTGCACTGATTTTTTTATCTAAATATACTTTCTGTTCATTTAAAACAGTCTCTGCCGGGAGTTCAAATACCGCTGTATTATCGCTTCCGACTTCCTTTGTCTGATAAGCTTCTTCACCTACATATAATGTAATTTCGTTCAGTCCGGCTGATGGTACTTCTGAACCATCGTCACTGTATAAATCATCTGCTGTTACAGTAACTTTGATGACACCATTTCCATAGTTACCAAAGGTAAGAATATTTAAAATTTTTGATGCATCTTTCTTTTCAATGTTAAATCTTGTAACATCTGGCTTATGTGTATCAAGACAGATTGTTTTTGTGTCAATTGTTTTATTTCCTGCGATGTCCGTATAGGTGGTGACAACTGTATTTTCGCCTTCCTGTACATCCTGCAAATCGCTTGCTGAAAGTGTAAGAGAATCCTCCTGCACAATCTGATCACTACCTGTAATACTTTCCACAAAGTTCTTTGTCTTCGAAGTAAGTTCAACTCCGTTTACGGTCACAGTTCTCGCCGCAAGACCACTTCCGTTAGTCTGATCTTTTTGATCTGTAACCTCGCATGCAATCGCTGGGATCTCTTTGTACCAATACTCTGTCTTTCCATCTTTTGTATTTTCATATTTACCATCTGCCTGTGGTGTCACCTTTACTACAGGTGCATCTTTTTCCAGCATTAAATCATCCGATACAATACCATTATGATTCTTAATTTCTGTTAATTTATATGCCTTACTCTCATTGCCCAATGCATCCACTGCTTTGATATAAACCGCTTTCAGGCTTGCAAATGTACCAGCTTCTTCCAATGGAACCGTAACTTCTATCGTTGCATCACTTGTTCCACTTACTTGTGTACTTACAGTTCCCGTATACACTTTTGTATCATCATCACTGTACACGCGGACTTCTTTCACACCAACTGCCGGATAATCCGATTTGCCGTCTTTTTCATTCACATCTTTCGCAGTAACTTTTACTGTAATATTTGCATTGTAATAATTTCCAAAATCGTATTTTTTTATTGTATCAGCAGGAATCAGAGACACTTCCGTAATTTCAGGTGCTGCACTGTCCCGATATACAGTAATAACTCCGGCTTCTGAACACTGTTTTGCTTTGTCAATGGCATAAACATAGATTCTATCAATGTTCTGATTTTCTGCTAATTGAATGCCGCTTATTTCAAACTTACCATTTTCATTTAATACTGCTTCCTGTTTTTGATTCAGTACAACATCATCCGGTGTAAGTTCTGTTGCTGACCAGACAACCTTTTTCAAATTTTCATCCACGGCTGTACCTGTGATATCCACCGTCGTGTCTGCTTCCGTTTTCCAAATTGTTTTCTCATCGTCACTCAGTTCAATTGTTGGTTCTGTTGTATCAATCACAATTTTCACAGACGGATTGAGACTTATTTGCTTTCTGCCAATAATTCCACCTTTATACACTGATGAAATGATAGTTGTTTTCGTTAAGTTGAGTTCCGTTTTGCCCAATCCCCATTGCGAAAGACTGATTTTAGCTCCATCCTTAAATTTTAAAATGGCTGATGATGAATAATAGTTTCCATCCTCATCCGCTTTTATTTGATTATCTCCACTATCTAACAGATTCAGACCTGCATGAGCCAACGAATCTTCATTTTCATTTTGAATATCTTCAAATTCAGCAGTTACATTCTGGTCACCATTTACGTTTTCAATCTTATAGACTGCTGTTCCATCTTCATCCTCTGTTAAATTATTTTCCTGTATCGGCGTACCATTGATCGAAAATATTTTTACTGTTTTACCTTCATTTGGTTTTACAATGATTGCAACTTCTGCTCCAGAATCTACAATAATATTTTTTTCACTGGAACCATTAACCTCAACAATTCCTCCATCATCAGTTGTAACAGAAACTGTGTACGTATCAATTTCTGCTGTCACTTCTATACTATGTGCCTGTTTTATTCCTTCTGAAAATATATATTCTTTCTCTTTTAAGCTGTTATTTATTTCGTTTTCATTAAGCTTTTCATCATTGTCCACTCTAAAACTTGTAAGATGATACTTGTTGTCTGTAACAGCTGCTTTTATTTTGTACTCAGAATCTGTATATGGAACATTCCGGCTACCGTCTTCTCCACTCTCGGTTGTGATTTCAACTTTATCATTTTGTGCATCACTATTTAAAATTAGCTTTCCATTCTGACTAATTTTATAGGTGATTGTGAACTGTTTCTTTGCGAATGTGATTGTAAATGCATAATTTGCATCTAATGCTACATCCTTAAGACCTTCAAATTTAAATGCACTGTTTTCATCTTTATAATTTTTCCACCAATTATCGTTGGTTTCTCCATCCGGTTTCCAATCTACAGTTTCTTTTTTCACTGTTACAGCAGTGATTTCATAACCTTGCTTTGGTGTTGCTGTTACTACATTATTTTCTACCTTTACTTCTCCTGCATCATTTTTTGCTGAATTATCAGAAGTATTTGCATTTGCAGTAACAGAATAAGATGCAGATTTTTTTTTAAGCGTAATTTCACTTAACTCAATCGCTTTAGTGCTTACCTGATCTGCAGTGACCGTTTTCACATCAGAATATCTGTCATATGTATCTTTATCCGCATCTGCTGGCTCAACTTCAATCGTATACTTATCATCCTCTTTTAGTGTCAAATCATCTATGGGAATGGTAAAACTTCCATCGGCTCCTGTAATTGCATTATGAGTCACAGTAGTCGCACTGTCTTTAGGATATTTTACAATTACCTTAGCACCTGCATATGCTTTTCCTTTACTCGTACCCGTGTTTTCATTAGTATCATACGGAACCATCACCTGTCCTGTGATTGTGACTGTACCACTTTTACCTGTTGCAGTGTTATCTGCTGATGCACTGATACTTCCAAATGGTATCGTTGTTGCCATAATTAACGCAATCATTAACCATGCTGCAATTCTTTTTCCTTTTGTTCTCCAAAACATTTCCATTTTCTAAATTATCTCCTGCGTATGTATGATGATTTCGTTCAAGACCAGTTCATACCTTTTATCTGTGTTTTTTATATTTTCAGTCAGCACAACTGTTTCATCTTCCTGTAATACAGTTGTAGTTTCTTCTAAAACAGTTGTTTCCTCCTCAACCATCTGAAGCGGCATAGTGGCTTCTTCCCGCAGCAATGCTGTCTTTTCCTCATCTTTTTTCGGAAGAACCTCCGTTTTTTCCTCATTTTTCAATTCCACTGTTGTGCGTTCCATCAGACTGCTTTTCCTTGTTTCAGATGATTTGGCGCTTCTTTTAGACAATGGATTTTTCTGTCTGTTATTTTCCTCTCGCATTGCCATAATCTGACGTTCTGCCGATTTACCACTAAGATCATCTACAATTCCCCTTACATCTATTTTAAAAAATAGGTATATGGATATCAGTGTTAAAACTCCTGCTAATGAAAATGCAATTATGGATATGAGTTGTAAAGTACCTGCATTCATGATGCTTTCACCTCCGTATCTTTTGCATATGCATTTTTCACTGCTGCCTCTGCATCCTGCAAACGCTTTAGAATATCATTTTTCATTTCTTCTGTCTTATCTGTTGTTGTATCAACCTGCTCCGTACCAGTTTTTACCTGCTTTAATAACGCTTCCATATCTTCCTGTGTAACATCATCTGCCTTAAACTTTCTCGCATAAGTCTCCACAGCATTCATTGCCAGTTTGTATACTTCCAGATTTACAATTTCATTCTCATCCTGACTCTCAGATACAGTTGTTACAAGTTTTGTTATATTCTCCCAATATGGAAGATAAGTTCCCTTATCGGATGCCTCCTGTACATTCAGCGTAATATCGCGGTTAAACTGTCCAATATCACGGTACATTTCAGCCATCGTATAATAACTGCTGTCCTCACCGCCATAAGTACATGCCGCTTCAAACCACTGGATTGCGCTTTTCATTCTGGTTACCTGATTATCTGAATTTTCAGATTTTCCATAATCGTAGTAATACCAGTATAGTTTTCCTATCTCAAAAGCAAGGTCACCATAATCGCCATTCTGTTGTAATGCTGATAAATTACTATTTATTTTTTTCTTAAACAACTCCTCTTCTTCAACCGAGAAAACTGCATCATCTTTAAAAGCTTCAATTATTCCAAAATACGCTTCCGAATTGCCCGGCAAAATATCTATTGCTTTCGCATAATAATCAATTTTTCCTTCATCTGTCGCAGATAATTCTGCCTGCTTGATGTTATTATCATAATCGCTGTTGTTCACATGGACTCTCATTCCAGTACACAGACATCCTATAATAAGGAAAAGAACCGCTGCCCCGGATGTTGCAAAGAAAACATTCAGCTTTCTTTTCTGCTTTCTTCGGTAGCCCTCGTCCATCTCATCATAATGATCCAGCGCATATAACAATTCTGCACATGACTGATAACGATCTTCCGGGTTTAACTGGGTACATTTTTGAATGATCGCTTCTAATCCACTAGACAACTGCGGATTCCAATATCGGATTGGATATATCTCATAAGGAGGTTCACATGGATTCTGTCCTGTGAGTAAATGGTATAGCGTCACGCCAAGACAATATACGTCTGTTCTGGCATCCGTCTGACCTTTTCCTCCAAACTGCTCCGGCGCAGCATATCCTTTTGTTCCAAGACTTACTGTATCTGCCAGATTCTGTTCTTTGTATTCCCTCGCAATACCAAAATCAATTAACTTGATATTTCCATTCGGCTGCAGCATAATATTTGCCGGTTTCATATCCCGGTAGATAATTGGTGGATTCTGCGTATGCAGATAATCCAATACCCTGCACAGTTCCTTCGCCCATTCGATCACAACTTCCTGCGGCTGTGCACCTTCCTTACTTAGCACACTGCTTAAGGTTTCTCCCTCGATGTAATCCATGACAACATAGATTACATTTTCTTTTTCGATAATGTCTACAATTCTTGGCAGTGACGGATAATCCAGTTTTTTCATCATGTTTGCTTCCGCCATTGCACTTGCAACTACAACTTCATTGTTCTTATCATAAGCTTTTCTCTCGATTTCTTTAATTGCCCACTGTTTATTCAGGTTTTTGTCCATCGCAAGGTAAACTTTTGACATTCCGCCTTTTCCGATCAGCTTTAAAACCTCGTATTTTCCCTCAATAATTGTTCCTCTCTCAGCCAACTTTCATTTCCTCTTTTGCCTTATTTGAGTTTGATATAAATTGCAGAAATGTTATCCGTTTCCATCCGCTGTTTATTCCATTCGATCATTTCTCTCAATTTTTCTTTTATCTGCGCTTCATCAAGATTTTTATGTGGATTCAGCGACTCATAAATTTCGTCTTCTGATAGCATATGACGAAATCCATCTGAGCATAGCAAAAGGGCTGTGCCATGCGCCAGCCTTCCGTTCTCATATTGTGGTTCAAAAAATTCATTCACACCGATACACTGAAGAAGCACATTTCTACGATTATCTTTTTTAGCACTCTCCGGTGTCATATTTCCACGTTTTATCTCTCTGGCGATAAAAGTATGATCTTCTGTCAGTTGTTGCAACGTATCCGATAATGTATAAATTCTGGTGTCTCCAACATGTCCAAATACATACTGACCATTATCTTTTAACAAAATTGCACTAACTGTAGTTCCTAACTGAAGCTGATTCTCTTTCCCATACGTAATCAATCGGCTATTGACATCTTCAAGAATGTCCTGCCACTGTTTTTTTATCATTTCATCACTAACAGTCATACTGCTATTCATATAATCATTCTCAAACCAGTCAGAAAATGCTCTTACAACTGTAGCACTTGCAAGTTCGCCCTTTTCCATACCGCCCATACCATCACAGATTACAGCCAAAAGTAGTTCCTCTTTTTCTGCTGCCCCCCCTTTTAAAAGTATACTATCCTGATTCGTTTTTTTCTTTATCCCTACATCCGTATCATAAGACACATTAAAATTCTTCATACTCCATCCCTTTTCCATATTTTACTAACTATATATTGCTACTTTTCAAGCCGATTGTCAACTTTTATCAAGCTTATTGTTTGTGTAAATATACATTTTTTTCGAATAACATATGATTAAATATAAAAAATTGGGGTTGATATATATAATGGATTTTTATCAATTAGGGAAAAAAATAAGAAGTTTACGCTTAACGAATCATTTATCACAAGCTGAGCTTGCAGAATCCATAGATGTGTCCACAAACTATATCGGACAAATTGAACGTGGTGATCGTAAACCAAGCTTAGAAACGCTGGTTTCTTTATGTGAAGTACTACACACAAGTTTAGATTACATTCTCTCAGACAGTCGTTCCTCGTCAGACGACTATATCATGTTCAATATTGAATCAGAATTAAAAAAACTATCTACAGATGAAAAACAATATTTTTTTCAAATGATTACAAGTTACCAGGACTTAAAAAAGGTAAAAAAGTGTCTGCGACACTCTCAACTCCCCTAACCCCTCATTCATGAGGGGAAGGGGTTTTCTTATCTCCTTCTTTATTGTAAAATTCTATTATGAATATATTACAATCCATCTTTACCGATTATTATAAACACATCATTTACGAACTCCATCCTCGTCCTGCTGTCATTGAAAATGTTAACAAGATGATTCATTGTGGTGATTCTTCTCACGGTGGTGCCATGTATGGCTGTCCTCACTGTGGAAATCTTAAATTTGTTCCCTTTCGC
>ERZ840407.589-NODE-589-length-23783-cov-3.038267_pt1 | contig 23783 bp, 15 predicted proteins | sample MGYA00519877_ERZ840407 | MGnify/ENA primary metagenome ERZ840407 (study PRJEB31850, sample SAMEA3708875) | human gut metagenome | biome: human gut; feature: human-associated habitat; material: faeces | place: China | collected 2014 ...
CCTCCGGGACGCTTTCCCCTGCCGTATTTCGGCAAAGCCGAAACAGGCAGGGCAGGCGCACCGCAGTGCGCCGCATTAAATTCCCCAAGAAAGTCAGGGCGTGTACCTGACTTTCTTACCTCTGCCCGCGCCGCGGCGGCGCGGCCGCCCCTGCCGTGCAGGGGCGAGGGGGGTATCCCCTTCGGTTTCGCAGGAACCGAAGGGGTATCCAGGGGGGACGCTGTCCCCCCTGGAAGAGCGTCAGCGGTCAATCACCGGTAACTCAGTCGTGTCCTCTTCGTCGAGGTTGTTCAGGTAGTGCCTGGTTTCGCTTGCGATGACGCCGCTCAGGAGAAGCACCGCGATCAGGTTCGGAATCGCCATCAGCGCGTTCAGAATGTCCGCGATAGACCACATAAGGTCGAGCGCCAGAACGGGGCTGAACACAACGACCGCGAGGAACAGCAGCTTGTACGGCAGGATTGCCTTTCGGCCGAGCAGATACTCCGCCGCCCGCTCGCCGTAGTACGACCAGCCGAGGATGGTCGAGTAAGCGAACGTAATGATGCTGAACACCAGAATGGTCGGGCCGATGTACGGAATCTGCGCGAACGCAATAGTCGTCATCTGACCGCCGTTGGCAATGCTCGCCATATCGACCGCCGGGTTCTTCATGATGGTCGAAATCAGCACCAGACCGGTCACGAGGCACACAACGACCGTCGTCCAGAACGTGCCGGTCGCGGAAACGAGCGCCTGACGCACCGGATTACGGGTCTGAGCCGCCGACGCGACGAGCGGCGCGGAGCCCATGCCGGATTCATTCGAGAACAGGCCGCGTGCCACGCCGTACTGGAGCGCAAGGCGGATGCCGCCGCCGACCAGACCGCCCGCGACAGCGCCCGGCTGGAACGCAAGGGTGAAAATCGCCTTGAACGCCGGGAGAATGTAGTCGTAGTTGATGCCGAGAATGACGATGCAGCCGAGCACGTAGAACAGCGCCATGACCGGCACGAGCTTTTCGCACACGGTCGCGATGGTTTCGATGCCGCCGAGGATGATGATGGCGGTAACGATGCCGAACACGATGCCGATGACAATGCGCGGAATGCCGATGGGCAGGTTGGTTTCCATGACCTCAGCAATCGCGTTGATCTGCGTGCCGCAGCCGGTGCCGAAGGACGCCAGCATGGCAAACAGCGCGAACAGAACCGCCATCACCTTGCCGAACTTCTTCCATTTCAGGCCGCGCTCAAGCGCATACATCGCGCCGCCCATCATGCGGCCGTCCGCCGTTTTCACGCGGTACTTGACCGCGATCAGGCTCTCCGCGTACTTGGTCGCGATGCCGAACACGCCGGTCAGCCAGCACCACAGCACCGCGCCCGGGCCGCCGAGATAGATGGCCGTGCCCACGCCTATGATGTTGCCCGTGCCGATGGTAGACGCGAGCGCGGTCGTCAGCGCCTGAAACTGGCTGACGTCGCCCGGGGAGTCCGGGTCCTTCGTCACCGACAGCCGGATGCCGGTGAACGTCTTTTTCTGGATAAATCCGGTGCGCAGCGTCATGAAAATATGCGTGCCGCACAGCAGAATGAGCATAGGTGCGCCCCATATCCAGTTTCCGAGCGAGGTGATAAAGCTCGAGAAAGCCTCCATGTTTTTCTGTCTCCTTTGCGGGCAGAGCTGTGACTCCGCCGTTTTTTCCTGTTTCTCCGCTTCAAACAAAATAAGGGAGCGAGACCTCTGCCTCGCCCCCCGAACAGTTGAAACGGGAGCCGTCCGCGCGACGTTTTACCGTCATTGTACGCGAAATGCTCTACAATTATAACATGACAGCTTTCATAACACAAGTTGCGACTGTCGAAAAGTTTCCTTTTTTCTGCGATTTACCCCGTGCAGCGGCACGTACAAGGCTCAGCGGCGCACGACCGGGATTTCCGTCGTATCCTTCTCGTCAAGGTTCGCGAGATAGTGGCGCGTCTCCTTCGCGATGACGCCCGAGAGCAGCAGGACGATCATGGGCAGTCCCCACAGCCAGCCGTCCAGTGCGTTGATGAGTTCGGTGAATTTCTCCATTTTCGTACCGTCCTTTCGTCGGCTTCTCCGCTGTGCGCAGAAAAGCAAAAAAGACACAGAACCGGCAGTGGTTCCGCGTCTTTGCGAAATAATATTAGTATAATACCAGACAGCGAGCCGAAAATCAAGAGCCGTCCGCCAATTTGGTGATTTTCCATCTGGCATTATAAATTATTCGCAAACTGATTATTTCGTTCATGCCACACAGGCGGTATAATAACGGCATCACAGCAAAGAACGATAATCCGAGAGGAGAACAATAAAATGGCTACACGTTACGAACTCAACAAGGAACTGGCGCAGATGCTCAAGGGCGGCGTCATCATGGACGTTACCACCCCGGAGCAGGCGAAAATCGCCGAGGAGGCTGGCGCGTGCGCGGTCATGGCGCTTGAGCGCATCCCGGCGGACATCCGCGCGGCGGGCGGTGTTTCCCGCATGAGCGACCCCGGCATGATCCGCGGCATTCAGGAGGCGGTTTCCATTCCGGTCATGGCGAAGTGCCGCATCGGTCATTTCGTAGAAGCGCAGATTCTTGAGGCCATTGAAATCGACTACATCGACGAAAGCGAAGTCCTCTCCCCCGCCGACAACGTATATCACATCGACAAGACCAAGTTCAACGTGCCGTTCGTCTGCGGCGCACGTGACCTCGGCGAAGCGCTCCGCCGCATTGCAGAGGGCGCAAGCATGATCCGCACCAAGGGCGAACCGGGCACGGGCGATGTCGTTCAGGCCGTCACCCATATGCGTGCGATGAATGCGGAAATCCGCCGCGTGCAGAACCTGCGCGAGGACGAGCTTTACGAAGCCGCAAAGCAGCTGGCCGTTCCGGTCGAGCTGGTGCAGTACGTCCACGAAAACGGCCGTCTGCCGGTCGTCAACTTCGCAGCCGGCGGCGTCGCTACCCCGGCGGACGCGGCGCTCATGATGCAGCTCGGCGCGGAGGGCGTATTCGTCGGCTCGGGCATTTTCAAGTCGGGCGACCCGGCCAAGCGTGCGGCGGCTATCGTGAAGGCGGTCACGAACTATACCGATGCAAAGCTGATTGCAGAGCTGTCCACCGACCTCGGCGAAGCGATGGTTGGCATCAACGAAAGCGAAATCGCTCTGCTCATGGCGGAGCGCGGCAAGTAATTATGGCAACCGGCATTTTAGCGCTTCAGGGCGCGTTCGCCGAGCACGCCGCCATGCTCGACCGCCTTGGGGAGCCGCATTTCGAAATCCGTCAGGCACGCGACCTCGAAAAGCCGCTCGACCGTCTGATCATTCCCGGCGGCGAGAGCACGGTCATGCGCCGCCTGCTGCACGACCTTGCGCTGTATGACACGCTCCACGAGCGTATTCTGGAGGGAATGCCCGTTTTCGGCACCTGTGCGGGTCTTATCCTGCTCGCAAAGCAGGTGGACGGCGGTGTTCCGTGCTTCGCGACTATGGATATTGCGGTCAAGCGCAACGCCTACGGCCGCCAGCTCGGCAGCTTTTTCACGAACGACAGCTTCGAGGGACTCGGCACGCTGCCGATGACGTTCATCCGCGCGCCCTACATCGAGTCGGTGTCGGGAAGCGCGAAGCCGCTCGCCGTTGTCGGCGAAAAAATCGTCGCCGCGCAGCAGGACAATCAGCTCGTCACCGCGTTCCACCCCGAACTCGATGAAAACACGGCAATCCACGAGTATTTTCTGAAAATGTGAAACCGAAGGACGCTCTTTTTTAGAGCGTCCTTTTCATTTCCGTTTCGTATAATATTACTATTTGTATTATTTCGCAAAATCCTCTTTTGCGCCGGAACGGGAGTGCTTTTGTTATATCCGTGCATTATATTACTACCAGTATATCGTATCTGCCAATTCCTGCTCGCAGGCATCGCTGCATATCTCGTGCAGGCGCTGCACGGCGTCCTCGCTCTCGCGCAGCCTGTGCATCCATCTGCCGTTATAGGCGACATAGAATTCCGGCGGATAGTAGTACAAATACAGCGGTTCCCCGTTGTAGTCCGTTTTAATCCAGTAGGTCAGCCGTCCCTCCGGGTATCGGCCCAGAATTTCGGGAATGCTGTTCATTTTGATCTGCGGCAGCAGCTGCCGCACCTCATCCGTGTCGAGCCAGCGCGTGACATACGCCGAATACTGTCCCTGTATCGTGCCCAGCACCTCGATTTTCCCAATGCCCTCCGCCTTCGGCATCGGCGCATACGGCACGAGCCACGCCGTGAGCGCGATACACGCAGCCGAGGATACCAGCGCATACGTCAGTCTTTGTTTCACTGCATTCCCTCCTCACTAAAAAGAAAAACCGCCAACGTAAAGGTTTATTTTCGCGTTGGCGGTTAAATGATACGGTTTTTAAGCTGAAATTACTTCAGGCCTGCGGTGATGATAGCCATCTGGTAAACCTCGTCTGCGTTGCAGCCGCGGGACAGATCGTTGATCGGAGCGTTCAGGCCCTGGAGAATCGGGCCGTAAGCTGCGAAGCCGCCCAGACGCTGAGCGATCTTGTAGCCGATGTTGCCTGCTTCGATGGACGGGAAGATGAAGGTGTTGGCCTGACCTGCAACCGGGGAGCCCTTGCACTTGGTAGCAGCGACAACCGGGGATACAGCAGCGTCAAACTGAAGCTCGCCGTCGATTGCCAGCTCCGGATTCATTTCCTTTGCGTACTCGGTAGCCTCGCGGGACAGAGCAACCGTACCGCCCTTGCCGGAGCCCTTGGTGGAGAAGGACAGAACCGCAACCTTCGGGTCGATGCCGAAAGCCTTAGCGGTGTTTGCGGTCTCGATTGCAACCTCAGCCAGCTTCTGGCTGCCCTTCAGGGTTACGTTGCCTTCCTTATCGACAGAGTCCGGATAGTCGATGTTGATCGCGCAGTCGCCCATCGCCAGCTTCTCCTCAGCGCCGTCCTTCTCGCGGACGAGAATAAAGCAGGAGCTTACGAGGTGTGCGCCCGGCTTGGTCTTGATGAGCTGGAGCGCCGGACGAACGGTATCAGCGGTGGAGTAGGTAGCGCCGCCGAGCAGAGCGTCAGCCTTGCCCATCTTGACGAGCATGGTGCCGAAGTAGTTGCCCTTGGACAGCGCCGCGCGGCAGTCCTCTTCGCTCATCTTGCCCTTGCGCAGCTCGACCATCTTCTCTACCATTGCGTCCATTTCCGGATAGGTAGCCGGGTCAATGATCTCCATGCCCTCGATATCAAAGCCGCCCTTTGCAGCAGCAGCCTTAACAGCCTCTACGTTGCCGACCAGGATGGAGTCCATCAGGCCGTCCTTCTTCAGGCGGGAAGCAGCCTCAAGAATACGGGCATCCTCGCCCTCGGTAAATACGATGGTACGCTTTTCAGCCTTCAGAGCCGAAATCAGGTTCTCAAACATATTTCATTCTCCTTCGTTATCTCGTTCCGTCCGGGCAGACTTCTCCCACGGACAGAACAGTTTCTAAAGATATTATACACCCGTGCAGGCGTGCTCACAAGCATAATTTTGAGTATGTTGTGGTGAAATCATGAAACAATCGAGAGAAACGTTTTCCGACGCTGTGTTTCCGGCGGACTGAGGGCAGCCTGCCCTGCGGATAAGAAAAGGAGGACTGATTTTCGCCTTTTCCGGCAAGACTTACTTTTGCAGAGTGTTTTCCGCTCTGCGGAAAGGAGTTCTGTCATGCTGATTTGCCGCTATCTCAACGGCAGGCCGCTTCACGGCGAGATGCCGCCGCTCACGCTGCCCTTTTCCCTCCCCCGGCAGCACCTTCCATTGTCCGCCCTGCCCTCCTCTGCTATACTGGAGCCGGAGGACGGCAGTCCCGGAAAGGGGAAATCATGAAACACACCGCTTTATATCTGCGCGTTTCGACCGAGGCGCAGGCCGACGAGGGATATTCTCTCGCGGCGCAGGCCGAAAAGCTCGAAGCCTACTGCCGCATGAAGGGCATCAGCCGCTTTACGCGGTATGTGGACGGCGGCTTTTCCGGTTCGAGCCTTAACCGCCCGGCCGTGACGCAGCTCATCGACTGCATCCGAAACGGCGAGGTCGAGCGCGTCGTTGTCTACAAGCTCGACCGCCTGAGCCGCAGTCAGAAGGACACACTCTATCTCATCGAGGACGTTTTCGCGCCGCACAGCGTGGATTTCGTGTCCATCAACGAGAACATCGACACCGGAACGCCCTACGGCCGCGCCATGATCGGCATTCTGTCCGCCTTTGCGCAGCTTGAGCGCGAAAACATCTTTCTCCGCACGCGCATGGGCATGGTCGAGCGCGTCCGGCAGGGGTTCTGGCCGGGCGGCGGCAAAATACCGTTCGGCTACGACTACGACCCGGCGAAGGGCATTCTCGTGCCGAACAGCGACGCGGACACCGTGCGCGAGATTTACGCGCGGTATCTCTCCGGCGAGTCGGCCGGAAGCATCGCGCGGGCGCTCGGTCTGCGCTACGAGCATCTCGTGCGGCAGATCCTCGACCGCGAGAGCAACACGGGCGTCATCGTCTACAAGGGCGAGCGCTATCCCGGCCGCCACGAGCCGCTCATCGACCGCGAAACATGGCTGCGCGCGCAGCGCCGTCTGCACCGCCCGAACCGCCCCCGCGCCGCCGAAAGCGGAAAGCTGCTGACCGGCCTGCTCGTCTGCGGGCACTGCGGCGCGAAAATGCGCTACCAGAAATGGGGAAAGGCCGGCGACCGGCTGGTCTGCTACTCGCGCGATAAGTCCAAGCCGCATCTCGTGCATGACGCGGACTGCCCGAATCGGGGCGTCATGGCGCGTGATGTCGAGGAAGTCGTGCAGCGCGACCTTGCCCGGCTCGCCGCGCAGCCGGATACGCCGGGCGATGCCGCTGCCGGGGAACAGGCCTGCCGCCGGGCGCTTCAAAAGGCCGAACGCCGTCTGCGCCGCCTGTACGAGCTGTACGCCGAGGACGAGGACGATACGCTCCGTGACGCCATTGCCGCCGCGAAGCACAGCCGTGACCGCGCCGCCGAAGCGCTGCTTGCCGCGCAGCAGCAGGCCGGGCAGACCGCCGCACAGGATGACGCGAAAGAGACGCTGCGAAGCGTCGGCGCACACTGGGACAGCCTGACCGCGCAGGAGCGGCAGTCGCTCGTCCGCGCCTGCGTCGAGAAAATCGTGCTCCGGAACGATAAAATCGAGATATTCTACACGATTGACAGCGCGGAACGCAGCGCATCACAGGCAGGATAAGTCTTTTTCACCTTCGAACGTTCATGCCGATGATCATTGGGGAAATCCGCCGCTATCTGCGCGACAACAGTACACTTCGCGTTTCCCGCAGTCTGCGCGACACGGCGTACCGCGCCTTGCAGGCCAAGGAGGCCTTCGTGCGCGAGCACCAGCGCGAGCCGGACATCGTGGAGCTGGCGCGGGCGATGGACGTCCCCAAGGAGGAAGTCGTGTTCGCGCTCGACGCCATCCTCGACCCGGTGTCGCTGTTCGAGCCGGTGTTCCATGACGGCACGGACACGGTCTGCGTGATGGACCAGGTCGGCGACACGCGCAACACCGATGACCACTGGCTCGCCGACATCGCCCTGCGCGAGGCCATCGACAGCCTGAACGACCGCGAAAAACGCATCATCCGCCTGCGCTTTTTCGAGGGGCGGACGCAGATGGAGGTCGCGCGTGAGATACACATCTCGCCAAACAAAGGGACGCCATCTCCCGAGCCCGCCGCCGCCCAGATGGAAATGAGCTTTTCAAGACCCCTTTCCGCCCGCCGCGGCGAATATGCGGTTACTTACTGCGTGAAGTGGCGGTTTGGGTGAAGAAAAGAGTCCGGCCCCCGATTGGGAGCCGGACTGTTAGGTGTATGCTGTTTTTTAGGGGAGATTAGTTCGCGCTGAACCACTTGCAGTTCTTTGCCCCGTAATCGCTATACGCATACGGAGAAGAGCCGTCTGTCGATTTGCTGAGCTTTGCCGTTACATTGGACAGATTGATTTCGATGTTCGCTCCGGTAGGACCAAGCGCAAGCACCTCGCTCGTAACAAGTGCGCTGCCGCCCGACATGGTAAAGTTGCTCGTTGCAACACCGAAACTTGTGTCAGTACCCGAGGGAGAACCGTTCGTCCAATATTTCGACTCGCCGCTGGTGGCAGTGAGCGAACCGCCGGTAATGCTTACCGACTGCGGTGCACACACGCCATAGTTCTTTGCCTGTGAGCTCGTTCCGTGGGCACGCACGCCGCCGTTGTAGCTCTTCATCGCACCGCTTGCCTGCACTGTGCCGCCGTTGATGAGCAGCCGTGCCGTTCTGTTCGTAGAACTCCTCGATACACTGATACCGCAGCTGCTGCCGTACACCGCGTTGGAACTCGAGTTGATCTCGATGTAGTCACTGCCCTTTGCCGTAACAGTGCCGCCGTTGACGGTCATATCGCCATTTTGCACCTCAATACCGGAGCTGATAGCCTTAATATATGCCATTGCTTTGCACTCCACCGTATCGACCGCACTGGCATTGACGGTGCCGCTGTTGATGGTCAAATTGCCGCTCTCCACATAAATACCGTAGCTGTATGTCTCATAGGTAGATGTATTCTCGGCGCCGCCGCGCGTATTCAGCGTACCGTCGCCTTCGATTACCAGATTGCCGTTCCGAACCACGATTCCGGCATTTCTATTCTTGTTTCCGGAATTGGTGTTCGTCAGCGTATTCGTACCCTTGAGCACGATATGCAGCGTTTTGTTTTCTTCGGTGTTACGGTAACCGTCATAGTAAATGACGCCGTTATACAAGGTGCCGGCGGATTCGTTGACCGTATGCCCGGTGTTTTCCAGCGTGCAGTTTTCCAGCGTCAGGGTGTTGGTCTCGCCGTCAAAGTAGGCTGTGCCATCGCGCAGAATATCATCGGCGTTCGCGCCCTTTACCTGCGTGCCGCCAAGGTAGAGATTGTACACCGTGTTATCCTGATCCCAATGCGCATACAGCGTATGATTTTCTGCGGTGGAAACCGTATCGTCCGCCGTTACCTTGTTGCCGCCGGTTGCCTGCGTGAACCAGCCGAGGAACTTATAGCCAGAGCGTGCAGGTTTATCCGGCAGCACGTACTTTTCATCAAAGGTAACCTGATTGGTGATTTCTTTCGCGCCCTCATAGTTCAGGTTAAACGTAACGTCATACTTATTCGCCGTCCACTTCGCGTAGAACGCCTTATCGCCCGTTGCATCTGCCGGGATTTCGGTTACGGCATCGCCGCTGAAGTCGGAGTTCGTGAACCAGCCGCCAAAGGTATAGCCGGTGCGGGTCGGGTCCGCGAGCGTTACCGCCGTACCGTAGGTGTAACTGCTCGGGTTGCCGGGGGCGTTCGTGCCGTTGTTCAGATTGTAGGTGATGTTATAGGTGTTCAGCGAATCGCTGAACTGCGCCGTGTAGGTCACATTTCCCGTTACCTCGCTCGGCTCAGGCGACCAGCCGGTAAAGGTATAGGTGTGGCCGGTGCCCTCCTTGGTGGGCGTTGCGCCGCTATAATTCGGCATTGCACCGTAGCGGAGCGTTTCGTCTTTCAGCTTGGTATCGCCGTTCATCCACGTAACCGTATAGGTCAGGCGGTCATAGTAGATGCTGATAACCGTCGAGCTGTCCGCCTTGATGGTCTGCTGCTCGAAAGCCTTTGCCGGTGCGAAGCCGGTGTAGGTCTTGGCTATAGCCTCGGTCTGCTGACCCGTGATGCCGGAGAGCGTTTCGGACTCAAACTCGGTGTAATTATTATTGTCCGTAATATCCTCAGTATTCTGCTGATAGTGCTTGACGGTATAGGTTGCCGCGCCCTCTTTCCAGTGCGCGTAGAGCGTCTGGGGTTCGGTGATGGAAACCTTGGAGTCTGCCGTTACCTGCTCGCCGCCTGTCTGCGCGGTAAACCAGCCGAGGAAGTCATAGCCGACCCGCTCGGGCGTTGTCAGTGCGCTGTAAGTGCCATCGTAGGTGACCGTTATCTTTGTGGGTTCCGCCGCGCCTTCATAGTTCAGGTTCAGCGTTACATCGTAGGTATTCGCCGTCCACTTCGCGTACAGGGTCATGGCGTCGGAAACGGTGTCTTTCTCGAAATCCCACTTCTTCGTGCAGCTCTGGTCGGTGTACCAGTCGCCGAAGGTATAGCCGGTTCTGGTCGGGTTGCTCGGCTTCTTGATTGTCTCGTCGGTCTTGACTGTCTTGCCTGCCACATCCGTGCCGCCGTTCGTTACGAAAGTAACAGCGTTATCGTTTGCCGTCCACTTCGCGGCGTACTCTGCGTTCTCGGTGACGATTTTCGGCAGTTCCGAGTTCCAGCCTGCAAACGTGTAGCCGCTGAGCGATGCGTTTGGTGCGGTCAGTGTTTCGGCGTACTTATAGCGCTTCACAACGTCGTCCATGCCGTTGCCCTTGTCGTTTTTGAGTTTGAACGTTACATTGTAGCTGTTACGGTCATAGTAGACCTTTACGACCGTGCTGCCGTCCGGCGCGATGGTCTTTTTCTCGGCGGATTTCTCGTGGAAGCCGGGGGCATCCTTGATCTGAACCGCCGCTTCGCTCTCGGTCGTGCCGGTCAGCTTTTCCGACTCCGTATTAACATAGCCGCCGCCCAGCTGTTCCTGATAGCGCTCTACCGTGTACTTCGTGTCCTCGGCGGGCCGCCACTTCGCGTAAAGCGTCATGCCCTTGCTGCTGCCGCTGAACGAGGGCATAGCGGTGAGTGTTTCCGCCTTGGTGTGGTAGGCGCTGTCCTTATACCAGCCGTCAAAGACGTAACCCTGTTTTACGGGGTCTGCCGGCCAGCTGAGCGCCATGCCGGCGCCGCCGGTCAGCTGCGCAATCGCCGAGCCGCCCACGGAGTCAAAGCTGATGTAGCGTTCGCCCTCAGGGTCGCTCCACGCGATGTGAATGACCTTCCGAATGGGCTTGGACGTGAAAGCGAGCGCCGCCTTTTTCCATGTGATGGTCATGTCGGTGTCCTCTTTGAGAGAACCGGCGGTGACAGGCTTGACCATTACCGTGTTGCCTGCCGCGTCATAGGTAAAGCTCGGGTTGGAGAAAGTGATATAGAAATTCTGCTCGTTCGCACCGGATTGGCTGCTGTCCTTGTTTACCGTGCCGAGTTCGCCGGATTTGAGGTTCATGCTGCGCATGTCGTAGGTGGACGCCGGGAGCGTCATAGTGCGTGCGGCTTTGAGCGTGTAGCTTGTGTTTCCGCCGTCCGCGAAGGCATAGACATTCTGCATCTCACCCGCCGACCACAGCGGCCACTGGTTCGCGTAAATCGTCGGGTTCCATGTCAGCTTGCTGCTGTTGAACGCCTGTGCGACAAATTTGATGTCGAGATACATACCGATTTCGATCATCATGGCGCCGGCGGAGTTTTCCGTCTTGCCTGCGCCCTGCTTCCACGCCAGATGGTAGAAGAAGTAGCCCCACAGCTGCGCATATGCGCCGACGTCGGCGGTAATGCCGATTTTGTCGAGTTTTAGCGAGAACAGGCCGACATACATTTCCAGCCGCAGTCCCGCTCGTATGCCGATAGTGCCCACGACGTAGAAATCGAAGTTATACTGCGGTGTGATAATGTCGATGGTCTGGTTGGTGGTCTGGCGGGACTTTACCCGAACGGAGAAGTTATAGCGCTTCTGGGTGGTGTAGTTGAAGCTCATGCCGAGCGAAACCGCGAGATTGGCGCTGACGATAAAGCTGCCCTTGACCTGCCAGCAGAAAATGTGCAGGAAGGCGTTGCCGTTGTTCTCGAACAGCTTGACGTTCAGGATTTCAATCCATGTATCGTCCGCGCCCTTCATGACCTCTTGATAGATTTCCGACAGGGAATCCATGCTGCCGCCGGTGCTCGTGATGCCGTCCGGCTTCTGCGCGAACTCCTTCATCTCGTCCATGATGCCGGAGAGCTTGTCGATCATGTTTTCGTCCTCGTCGCCGTCCCCGGTGGACATATTGGCGGTGAAGCCGATACCGGTGTAGTTGCCAACGTCAAAGGCGGCGTTCAGCGAGTAGTCGTACCTCAGGAAGCCGATTTTGTGACGCTTGGTGCTGATGCTCTGGCGGAGGATAACCTCCTCGTCAAAGACCGCCGTGACTTCGATTTTAATGTTGCTGCCCAGCTCGACCTCGAACGGAACGTTTACTCTTACCTTGAAGCCGCGGCCTTGCAGATGGTCGAGCTGGCTGTTCGCCCTGACTTCAATCTTTATCTTATTCCGGTCGAAGTTGACCTCCGCTTTGCTGCCGCTGGCGCATGCATAGACGCCGTTCAGCGACCGCACGATCTGCGTGTTTTCCATGCGCTGCGCGACTGCGGCCATGTCAGGAACGGTTTCGAGGTTGTCGCTCTCGCTCATAACCGCCGCGAGATAGGCTGCGGTCTGCTCCGCGACTTCGTTTTCCTCGAAGTCCTGCAAAATCTGGCTTTCGATTTCCTGCTGTTGCTCTTTGGAAACCTCGACCTGCTGCTCCTTCGAATAGTAAACGTCAAGGGAGTTTTCAACATCGGTTTCGGTAGCATCCGTATACTCGATAACGCAGATTCCGCCCTCGTTGCTGAAGTGCGTGATTTTGCCGTAGGTCGTCTGCTGCGTAGAGTCTGCATCGTATGCGCCGTTAATAAAACTGATGAAATCGCCCTCATCGAGGCTCTTGGCGTTTACGTTGCTCATCGCCGTATTGAGGTTCGTTGCGGTGATGGTGATTTGGTTATCAAGCTTGTCCTCGTCCCAACCGTTTTGAACCGGCAGCACATCGGGCATGAACAGCACATCTTCTACATCCGCCATTTCGTAGCTGTAATTGTCATTCGTGCCGACGGCCGTGATTTTGATGTAGGCAACGTCGCCCTCGGTGGAGGTGACGTCCGAAAGGTTTACGTTTCCGTCCATGACTGCGAGAACGTCACCGATTTGGAGCGTGCCGCCCGTATAAGTAAACGTGCCGCTCGCGGCGTTCTGCGTGGCGATGCCGCTGTTATCGACCTGATACAGGCCCTGGAATACCGTGTCCGAGAGGCCGCCGGTCTCGCCCACATTGACCTGCTGAACGCTCTTGTTCAGCTGCGCGTTCTTGACCTCGTTTTTCGCGGTCAGGATATTCAGATAACGGATAGCGGCAAGCTGCTCCGCGCCGTCCAGAACGAAGCGGGCTTTATCGTCCGTCAGCTCGACCTGATAGGTCTGACCGGCTTCGAGGTCGGCGGTGACGCTCGTGCCGTTTACCTTGCAGTCCACCGCCATATTGCCGCCGGTGATGTTCACGAACTTGAATGCGTCCTTGGCGTCCTCTACGCCCGTCAGCGCAAAGGTATATTTGCCCGCAGGAACTTTGTCCTTCGTTACATAATTCGGCGTTTCGATTGCGCTGACTTCCTCGCCTGCCGCAACCTTGGCGTAAAGGGTCATGCTGCGGTCAACCGTGTCGGCGGCTTCCGCGCCCTTGGTCAGCGCCTTGTCGTAATACCAGCCGAGGAACACCATACCGGCCTTGACCGGAGTGGGAAGCTGGCTGATGGGCGTACCTGCCGGATAGGTTTTGCTCTCCGGCATCGAAATCGCGGTGTCCGGGCCGTTATCACCGAGCGCGAACTCCACGAGATACGAGGTAGTCGCAGAGCCGCCCGAAGAGCTGTGAGAGCCGTTCGAGGTGGTCGGCTTGGTATTCGGCTTGGTCTCCGGCTGCTGCGCCGCATCCGGGTCCACGCTGACGCGGTCGCTCTTGACGCCCGGCTCGCTGTACCAGCTGTCTACCGTTTTGTCCGTGCGCATGCAGATAACCGCCGTCTGTGCACGGGTCGCGTTGCCCTCCGGGTCGAAGGAAACGCCGTTGCCGTTCAGAAGTCCCTGCTTCCACAGCTTAGTGACGGCGTCCCGTGCGTAGGGCGCGACCTTGTCAAGGTCGTCCGGCAGGGTGGTGACGTTCTCGCCGGTGTCGTAGTTTACCTGAAACGCGTCGAAATAGCGCACCAGAAAGGCCGCCATCTGCTGACGGGTCACAGTTGCGTCCGGCAGGAACAGGCCGTTGCCCGCGCCGCTCGTGATGCCGTATTTCGCCGCCCACTGCACGTAGGGCGCGCAGTAAGAGCTGTTTTTGACGTCGCCGAAGCCGCTGTCTCCCGGATAATCGGCGGTGTCAACGCCCGCCATGCGGCCGAGCACCGTCACGAACATACCGCGCGTCAGCGTCCCGTTAGGGCCGAACGTTGTCGCGGTGATGCCGTTAAAGAAATTGTTCGCACGGGCGTAGCGCACCGCTGAATAGTACCAGTCACTCGGCTTTACGTCGGTGAATGGCATACTCTCGGGCGTTCCGCTCTGCGAGGCCGTGGTATTCGGCACGCCGTCCGCTTCAGCCGCCAGTGCCCCCGCAGGGATGAAGCTGAGCGTCATGCAGAATACCAGAAACAGGCTGATGATTCGTTTCTTCATGAGTTACCCTCCTCGTCAGGTGAAGTGCCATGGCGCAGAACCGCCATTTCATAGCTTTATCTTATCAGCTTTTTCGACAGAAGCCGCACAGCGTGCCCGAAATACGCTTTGGGATGCCTGAAAAGCAAGGAGGGGAAAGAAAAGGAAGCCCACGAGGGGCTTCCTTTGGAGCGGTGTTTACTTGGTAAATGCGATGGTCGGTTCAGCACCAAAGCTGAAAGACCCCGGCATCGTAACGGTAAAGTTAATAGTCGAAGTACCATCGGAGATTACAAGCATACTCGTCTTGGTATCAAACGTTTCATACGGAATCTTCAGAGAAATCTTGTTCTCTTCGATATAATACGCTCCGCCGTTATCAAGGTTATAGATAGAGCTGGTTTTGTCATATGCCACATCATTTACAGTAACGGTTAAATTCTGCGCCAGCCACTTTTCTGCATTGGAAAATGCGAGCGTACAATATGCGTTGCTGCCTTTGGTAATCGTCGGCAGTTCGGTCGGAACCTTTACTTCGCTCTCGCCCGGTTCGGTCGGCTGTTCCGGCTCGGTGGGTTCGGTCGAACCGCCGGAAGCGGTCTTGGTGACGGTAACGGTCAGCGTTTCATATCCGTCTGCGGAAATCGCAACGGTATTGTCGCCGTCCTCAAATGCAGATGCACTCAGAGCCAGAATGCGGTCGTTCGAGTAGTCTGCCGCATTCTCAGTCGTCCAGCCGAACTGGTTGTCACTCAGAGAATAGAACGGATACATATTGTTGTATTCGTAAGAATGGCCCTTCACCGTAATGGTCTTTGCGTAGTTCCACCAACCGAATTCTACATCACCAAAATGAAGTCTGTAAATGCCGTCCTTCAATTCCACGGTCGGATTTGCATTCGGCACCGGATTAACGCTGACTTCGCCCGCCATCGTAAACTTCGCCGTCAAATTCTCGTAATACTCTGCCGACAGGGTGAGCTGATAGCTGCCCGGCTTGACGTTGTGCAGGGTGAGGCTCTTGTTATCCTTCGCGACCACGTAGTAAACCTCGTCGCTGCCTTCAACGCCCTTACCGTAAACCGCATCGTCGCCGAGTTTGACGGATTTCAGATTTTTCAGGAAATCGCCGTTCGAGTTCTCAACCGTGATAACGACCGGCTCGCCTGCTGCGGTGTCTGCAACCGAGAGAGAAAGGCCCGTTTCGTTCACCTTATTATACGCAAACTTCACAGTCTGCGGCTTATAGCCTGCGGACTCGATTTTCAGCGCGTTCTCGCCGACATGGAGCAGGTCCTTTTTCAGCGTGATGGTGTTATCGCCGATGGAGTAATACTCCTCGCCAAGCTCGCGCCAGTCGCCGTTCAGGTAGAGCGCGGAAACCTTGCCGAGGTAACCCTCGCCGTTTGCGAAGGTCAGAACAACGTCCTTCCCCTGCTCGTTCTCCGAAACAGCCGGTTCGATGTAATCGAGCTTGCCGGACGCGGTGCTGTCCTGAATGTCGCCGAGCAGGCCGTCCTCCAGGATCGCCTTGGTGGCGTGCGGCGGGAATACGCTTGCCTCATGGCTCGACCGGAAATCCGCGTAGGACTTCCACAGCTTACCGTTACGGTCGGTCGAAACGTAGTCCGTGTAATCCGTGCCGCTGAAATACTTGACGTCGCCCTTGTTGAATACGCTGTCCAGTGTGGAGGCGTTGTACTTCCAGTATTCGAGAACCGCAGTCGAGTCGGCAGTCGATTTGTTCAGCTTATCGAGCACGTTCGCGTTCGCGACAAGGTCGCTGTCGAATAGGAAATCAGTCGAGATGGCGTAGCCGGACGAGCCGTCGCTGCTGCTGCCGCCGGAAGTGCTTCCGGTCGCGCGGCTGATGGCGTCATAGGTGATGGCGGTCTGCTTGGCCGGCTGCTCGCCGTCCTCTACCGTGAAGCTCTTGCTGAATTTCTTAAAACCGTTCGCCTCGATGGTGAGCGTATAGTCGCCCTTGTACGGCAGGTTGTTGCGGCCGTCCGTTGCCGAAACATCGTTATAGAGCACGAACAGGTCCTGACTGATGAGGTAGTAATCCTTGATTTTTTCGAGCGTTCTGGTTTCGCCGGTCGGGTCGGTGAGCGTTACCTTTTCAATCGGGTCCACGATGCCGTAAACCAAGCCCGTGACCGCGAAGTGCAGATTTACGCCCGACTGCGGCGTTTCCTTTACCTTGAGTACGGGGACGTCATGGTTCTGGACATGGATGGATGCGAGCGCCGTGGACTTGACGCCACTGCCGTCGGTCGAGGTCACGCGGACGTAGTAGCGGCCGTTGGAGCGGAAATTATCCTGATTGAACGGAATGGTCAGCGTCGCGACCGTGCTGCCATTGTGCTCCGCCGTGCCCTTCGTAAAGTTCAGATTGCGGTTCCACGTGTTCTTGTACTGGTCGTAGGCGACGAGCTGAACCGCGCCTTCGCTCGACGAAGCGTCATAGGACGCAATATTGTTGAACCACGTTTGGTCGGCTTCCGAGGTGTAGTTGAACATGACGACAACTTCGCCGTTGCCGTTCTCGTCCAGAACGGTTGCCTCGGAGTAGCTCGGGTGCTCGCTGCGGACAGCGGCCGTGCCGAAGGTGGTCTTGCTCGGCAGGACGCGCACGTTGCCTGCGTTATTGTAGTTGGTGAGGTAGTAGTCCCAGAGGTCGAGCGGACCGTGCTTGATGAAGTAATCCGGGAGGTAGTCCTCGCCGGTGTAGACCGCGCCCTCTGCGGCCGTGCCGAGGGAAATCGTCTGCGTCTTTGCGCCGCTTGTCAGTGTGACCGAACCCGGCTGCGCCACGAGCGGAATTTTCGCAACCGCGCCGTCATCGGTCACCTTGGAAACCGCATTCGTGACATCTGCGCCATCTACCGTAACGGTCGTGCCGCCGAGCGTAAAGCCGTCCTTGAAGCTGAGCGCGAGATACGCGCCGGTGTCGGTGGAAACGACCTGCGCGTCCGCGATTGCGGCCTGCGTCACCTGACTGCCGCCCGAAGTAGCGCCGCCGGACGAGGACGAGCCGCCGGAAGAACTGCCGCCCGAGGAGGACGAACCGCCGGAAGAACTGCCGCCGGAAGAGCCGCCCGACGCGCCGCCGGAGGTCGAGATGCTGACGGTTTCGGTCTTGCCTGCGTCAACCGCCTTGCTGCCTGCCATAACGCCGGAAACGCCTGCTGCGACGGAAACCTTGGTGCCGGTGGTGGAAACCGAAACGTTATTCGCGTTCGCCTGTACAGCGCCGACCTTGCCGGAACCGGAGATTTTCGCGCCGTCCGCGATGACGGTGATGCTGTCAATCGAACCGGAAACCGCGATGTCGGTGTTCGCGACGATGCCCTTGCCGGCCTTAGTGTTCGCGAAGTTTACGCCGCTCTCGCCGCCGCGCAGCAGAATGCGGCCGGTGACGGTGACGTTCGAGAGGTCGATCTGCGATACGCCGTCCGCGATGATCAGATCGCCGTTGATGGTCTTTCCTGCGAGCGATACGCTGTTGTCGCGCACGATGAGGCTGCCGTCCACGGTTTCGGGGAGCGATGCGCTTGCGTCCGCATAGGTGCTCGCCATATCGCTGATGATTTTGGCAAATTCTGCGCGGGTAATGTTGCTTTTCGGGTTCAGCGCGCCATTCGCGCCGTTTACATAGCCATTTTCAACGAGCGCAGCCGCGCTGTCCGCCGCCCACGAAGAAACGCTTGCACTGTCCGAGAAAACGTTCAGCGAAGCGGTGCTGCCGCTTTCGAGCGCAAACGCGCGTGCCAGTACGGTGAACGCCTCCTCGCGGGTGATGGGGCGTTCCGGGTTCAGCTGACCGTTCGCGCCCTGAAAGGTGCCCATGGCAACCGCCGCCGCGAGGTCGCTTCTGTACCACACATCCGCGCTCACATCGTTGTAGCCGGAGAGGTCGGCGGTCTTTTTAGCGGCAAAGGCGCGGTTGATGATGGCGGCCATCTGCGCACGGGTCAGCAGGCCCGCGCCGTCAATCCGGCCGTTCGCGCCGTTCAGCAGGCCGTTGTCCACGGCGCGGCGCAGACCGGCTGCCGACCAGTCGCTCGGGAAATCCGAAAAATCGTCCGCCGAAGCGGCAAATGCGTTCGCCGGCAGAAGCATCGCGCCCGCCAGAAGCATTGCTAATGTCTGTTTCTTGTTCAAGGTGTATCCTCCTGTGTTTCTGTCGCTGTTGGTTGCTCTCGGCTAACTGTACCGGTGAAAAAAATCCGTTCCTGCCGGAATGGACTGCGATCACGTTTTTAGTTATCGTACGCTAACTCATATGCAGCAATTAAAATAACATACGAGCCAAGCCTTGTCAAATACAGTTTTTTGCAGCAAATTCCGGCGCTTTCACAAAGTTGACACAGAAAATACATCTTTCGGGCGGAATAGTTAGATATAGCTAACCCAAGCGTAATGTTTCTGAAATGTGAAAAAAATTTGATGTAACGCGGTTTCGGACGGCGAGGATGGAATGGGACGGGGATTTTTCGATAAGATAAAACAGAACCCCCGAGAGTCTCGCACTGATTGCGGTATGGGACTCTCGGGGGGAGTATATATACACTTCTACGATTTAGCACGTTGCTGCAACGTGTTTACCTTACCGTTTTCCCTCTTGCGTCTTAAATGCGAAAAAGCGTTGACCGCAATAATTGAACGCCGTGAACAGGCACATGCCCACCAGCATAGAAATATTATCTCGCACAGCGGCGGCAGCACCGTTCAGCAGATGCAGACACAGCGGTTTTGCGATACCATACGCCAGCAGATAGCAGACCGCGATATTGAGGGCAAAGCGCACAACCTGCTTCCAGCTTTTCTCCTTGTTCCGGAAAGTGAAAAACTTATTCAGAAAGAAACTGAGAATGCTCGTTAAAATGTAGTTCGATGCCGAGGACACCCAGTATGAGCAATGCGCCAGATTGTATACTCAACAGCTAACGCAGTTGCTATAAATGTAAATGATGGAACAATAACTTCATCGCCCTGTCCTATATTCATTGCTTTCAGCGAAAGCATTAATGCATCCAAACCATTTCCGCAACCCACACACTCTTTCGTACCACAGAATTGCGCAAACTGTTTTTCAAAGTACCTGCATTCCTCCCCCTGTATAAACCAATTGCTATCTAACACTCTTTCAAAAGCTGCTTTCAACTGAGGCATACACTCACTATGAATAATCTCTAACGATGAAAAAAGAATTTTTCTCATTTTACTTCTCTCCAAAATATAGGCTTGCTTCACTTACATATTGTTCATAATCACGTATATAGTCAGATTCTGTACATTTTTCAACACCCTTACCTGCCATTCTCCGGCAGCCGCAAGGACAGACCATTTCTGCGCAAAAACCCCCGCCACAGCACAAAAGCTGTGACGGGCAGCAGGACGGCAGACACGAATGTGCCTGCTGTTTTTATTTATCAAATTGGGAATATACCGTTTCCTCTTCAAATGAATAGACAGACTATTGATGCAGCGATATAATAAATCTATCCATAAACGGAAAGGAGCGACCTGTCGTGAAGCATTGCCGAGCCACAATATCCATTTTACTCCTGAGCGTCCTTGTAATTATTTCGCTGACGGCGTGCCGAAGCGCTGACAATCAGACTTCCGCAACAGACAACACTCCCCTGCCCCAAGAAACCCCAATCCCCGACTCTGAAATCATACTTTTCGAGCAAGAAACGCCCTCAATTTATCAGGATAAAACCGTTATAAACGACAATTCCCGCCTTGATTTAGCATATCGCCCGGTTCTCGAAGAAGTCATTCCGCACGCAACTGCCATCGTTCAGGCGACAGTCGATAACATAGAATATACTTCCATCGGCGCCAATGCATGGACCGTTATTGACGCCGCTGTACAAGACGTGTTATCCGGCGACCTGCCGGACAGGTCAAACATTACCATCTACGCATATGGCGGGTATATTTCTATGAAAGATGTTGCCGCGGCGGAACATAATCGAGAAAGCTATACCGATATGACGGATGAAGAGCTGGAAAATACGATCATCCGCCAAGCAGCCGATATGCAGGAAAGCCCCTTAGTCGGTCAGCAGTATATCTTTTTCCTCGGTGCTCCGACCGACGACATGCCGACTGATGCATATGAACAGCTGGGTTGGAAATTCTGTCAGATGTTAGTAGGTGACGATGATACGCTTTATTACGTCCCTTACCCTGCCGAAAACGCCCCATCGCCTGCTGATAACGCCAATGATATTGCGCATATCACGCTAAACGACCTCAGAGAATTGATTCATCGATACACCTCCTGAAATTTCACGAGAGAACCAAAGGCGCAGACCTGCTGCATGATGGACTTTAACGCCCCACAAAAACCAACCCCTTCCCGTCACAAGAGGAATAACGGGAAGGGGTTTTATACTGTTTTATATTTTACGTTTTACCGGCTGATCGTCTGGCGGAGCGCGTCGATGGAGGTATGAACGCCGGCATCGACCGACATGGTGAGGTCCTCCATTTCGAGAGAAACGTCGCCGTCGTAGCCCATCATGTGGCAGACAGAGAAGAATTCCTTCCACCACTGGAGGTCCTTGCCGCAGCCGACCGCAACGTAGTTCCATACGCGGTCAGCGGACTCGGTAACGGGGCGCGGCTCAAGCAGGCCGTCGGTGTCGGCCAGACCGCGCTCGATGCGGGCATCCTTGCCGTGCACATGGAAGATGCAGCCCTTCAGTGCACGCGCCGCTGCGATCGGGTCTGCGCCCAGAACCATCATGTGGGACGGGTCGAGGTTGATGCCGAGCATCGGGTCGGTAGCCTCACGCAGCTTGAGCAGGGTCGAAGCAGACCAAACCATGGTTCCCGGAAATTCCTCGATTGCAATATGCTCGATGCCGCACTTCTTGCAGTGTGCGATAAATTCGTTCCAGAACTCGATGGTTACCTTCCACTGGTACTCATAAGCCGGAGCCATGAAATCCGGCCACGAAACGGTGGAGGTGATCCAGTTCGGGGTGGTGTCGGTCTCGTTGCCTGCCGGCAGACCTGCCATGGCTACGATCTTCTTAACGCCAAGCAGACCTGCGAGCGTTGCGCAGTCATACATGGACTTCTTGTATTCCTCGCCGGTTTTGGACGGCCAGAGCGGGTTGCACGAGGTGTTCAGTGCAGAAATGCGCATGCCGCGCTTTTCAAGCTCCATCATGAACGCTTCACGCTTGCCTGCGTCCGCGAGCAGCTCGGCGGTGTTGCAGTGCTTGCGTGCGCCCCAGCCGCCGGCGGTCATCTCGACCGCGTCAATGCCGAGGGACTTTACCTTGTCGAGCATATCCGTGTAGGACAGGTCAGCGAATACATCGGTGCAGATTGCGAGTTTCATATAAATTTGCCTCCTTGCAGTGCAGACGGGTGCACGAACCTCGCACACCCGCCGAAGAAAAAAGAGAGAAGATAGGTTCTGAAATGAATTGAAGAAAAGTGCGGGAAATTATGCCTTGTAGAAGTCCGGCATCTCGTCGTAGACGACCGGCTGAATAGTCTGGGTCTCGCGTGCCTTGGAGGCCGCCGCCGCTGCAACCTGGCAGCAGTAGCCGTCCCATGCGGTCGGGCCGTCAACGTAGCCTGCCTTGGAGACGTTGATCCAGGTCTGGATTTCCGCGTTGTACGCATCCGCGAAGCGCTGGAAACAGTCGGTGCACATCGCCTGACCGGTGGTTGCGTTCGCGTTTACCGAGATGTAGTTCGGCTTCGGCATATTGAGCACCGCGCCGTCACAGACGATCTCGCACTTGATGTCGTAGTCGTTTTTGTTGTTGACGAAGGACTCAACATCGATGCGCACGCCGGACTTGGTGGTCAGGATCATGATCTGCGGGTCGTGCAGGTCTTTCGGGCCGTTGTTCGTGGACTTGCCGTAGCGGACCTCAGCGGTCGCGTAGTCCTCGCCGAGCAGCCAGCGCAGCACGTCGATTTCGTGAACCATGGAATTCTCGACCGCCATGGAGTTGTCCCAGTCGTCCGGAACGGACGGGTTGCGGTGTGCGCAGTGCAGCAGCAGCGCTTCACCGTACTTGCCGCTGTCAACCGCCGCCTTGAGCTGCTTGTATCCCTCGTCGTAGCGGCGCATGAAGCCGACCTGAACCAGCTTCTTCCCTGCCTTCCTCTCGGCCTCCACGATGCGCTTGCAGGCGTCAGCCTTGGGTGCGAGCGGCTTCTCGCAGAACACGTACTTGCCTGCCGCGATGGAGGCGAGAACGTACTCCTCGTGATACGGGTCGGACGTGGTGCACATAACGGCGTCGATTTCCGGGGAGTTTATCATGTCGATGGGGTTTTCGAAGCCCTTGATGCCGTACTTCTCGGCAACCGAAAGACCGAAGGCTCCTGCCGGGTCGGCGCAGGCAACGACCTTGCCGCCCTGAAGCGTGTTGTTGATGCGTTCGATATGGGTGCGGCCGATGCCGCCGGTGCCTACAAGTCCGATTCTTAAAGTTTCCATAATATATTTCTCCTTCTGCCGGGGTTTTCCCTCCCTGCGAGCCGTCCCGCAGGGAGAAGAAAGTTAAGATATGGTCGAATGAATAGCGGGTGTTACTTCAGGTACTTCAGGTAGTCAGCAACATTGTCCTTGGTGATGGACTGGAACGGAACGATAACTTCCTTGTCCAGGGTTTCGCCGTTCTTCAGCTTCTCGAGAACTTCGTGGGTCGCCTTTGCCTGACCTGCTGCGTCCTGCAGAACGGTCTGGCACATATAGCCGTCGTCTACTGCCTTGAGGCCGTCGTCCGAGCCGTCAACACCGGTAATGAGGATCTCGCCCGCGTTGGTCAGCAGGCCCGCGCCCTTGAGGGACTCGACAGCGCCCAGAGCCATCTGGTCGTTTGCGCATACAACTGCGTTGAAATCAGCCTTGCCGCCGTGCGCGTAGGTCTGAATCCATGCGTCGCAGATACGCATTGCCTCGTCCTTGACGTAATCGCCGTCCTGGTCGGCCAGAATGGTGATGTCGGAGCGGCCTGCCTCTTCGAGCGCGTCCTTGAAGCCCTGACGGCGGTCAGCGGAATGCTGGAGGCCGGCGGTGCCTGCCAGATACAGGACCTTCGCGCCCTGCGGCAGGTTCTCCGCCATGTACTCGCCCTGCATATGACCGGAGTCATAGTTCTCCGAGCCTACGAAGGTGAAGTCGCCGGAGTTTGCCTTGATGCCGAGGCAGATAACCGGAGTACCGTTGCTGTTCGCCGCGGAGATAGCCGGGGCGATCGCGTCCGAGTCAGCCGGTACGAGGATGAGCGCGTCAACGCCCTTGGCGAGGAACGCATTGGTCTGGTCGATCTGCTTCTGGTTGTCGTTGTTGCCGT
>ERZ840407.593-NODE-593-length-23682-cov-3.941550_pt1 | contig 23682 bp, 11 predicted proteins | sample MGYA00519877_ERZ840407 | MGnify/ENA primary metagenome ERZ840407 (study PRJEB31850, sample SAMEA3708875) | human gut metagenome | biome: human gut; feature: human-associated habitat; material: faeces | place: China | collected 2014 ...
CGCAGCCGCCGGAGCGGTGCTTAAGCCGCAAGGCGGGAATTGTGCGGTGTTGCCTCAGTAAACGCAGCCGGATTTTGTGCTTGCGAAAGATCCGCTATTTTCGTTGCTTTCAGATGCACCTCAGGAGCTGGCGCAAATAGAAATCGGCAAGGGGGGGGAACCGGGAATCAGGGGCGGGGCAGGGGGGACAAAAAAGCGAATGGCATATCTGCAGCAAACCCGCACCCCGTTGTAAAGGGAGAACGGCGTCCCGTTGGCGGGCATGCAATCCACCAAACACACACCCGCCGCCGCAAACACCGCAAACCGTTTGCAGGGGCGCGGTGTACCCATCGCGCCGCAAAAAAACGGGAACCGTGCGCCGCAAACCTGCCATCCCTCCCACAAGGCGCCCACCCAGCCGCCAGGCCCCGCCGCAAACAGGCGCATGCGAAACAAATAATTGCGCAAAAACAGGGAAACGCAACAAAAAAGGCGAATTTTGCTGCAAAGTTGCGCTCTGCGTGCGCAGAGGATCATAAAACGCGCGGTCAAAGTATATAAAATGACCGCGGCCAAAAAGAAAATTAGAAATAAATTATACAAAGGCTTTGAACATATTGTATAATCGGAGGAAAGCGCAATCAGTAAAAATGCTGAAAAACAGGAATTTGCGTGGATTGTATTGCCTTTCTGGTGTAAAGGTGCTATATTTTAACAATAAAAAGTAAATGCGCAATGAGAAAACTCGATGCGGTTTTTTTTGAAAACAACATGGCAACGGTTGCGCAAGTAAAAGAAGCTGGCTTCTTTTACTGTTCCACAGGGATCCCCTGTGGAACAATGTGCTTCCATCAAGCCAGCGCGAAAGGCGGGTGAGCAGATTGAATAGAACAGGAAACAACACAACAGGTTGGGCGCGCCGGCTGACAGCGCTGCTTATCACCGCTTGCCTGGTTATGGCAATGGCCCTGCCTGTATACGCCGAGGTGGATCTTCTGCCCGACGCACCTGACGAAGTAGAGCTGCTGGAGGATGAGCCGGGAACGGCCTCCGGGGAGGATACCGCTCCGCCGGAGCAGAACGCCGCCACCCCGGAACCGGAACAAAGCGCCGAGCCGGAGCAGCCCGCCCCGACCGAAACGCCGGAGCCCACGGCAGAACCCGCCCTGACCCCGGAACCGGCAGCCACCGCAACGGCCACCCCTGTGCCGACCGTGACCCCCACCGCCACCCCGGAACCGACCGAACAGCCGCAGAAGATGTACGCCGCAAAAAGCGTGGATAACGTGCAGGCAGCTAGTGAGCAGGCAAACGGTAGTTTTGTGCTTTACTTTATGGCACCAAGCAGTTGGGGAACACTGGCGGATGGACAAGAAGTATGGTGTTATGGTGAGAAACAGAGCCCGAAAGATGGCAACGCGACATTTGATAAGAAAGTGGATGGAACAGAAACAGGCGTAGTAAGCGGAACAAAGCGGGCTGTATATAAAATTACATTAACAGCGATTGCAGATGATAAAAATTCAGATTGCCCGTATGGAGGATTTTATAATCTTCGTTTTTATGTAAAAGATGTAAGTGGGAAAGTTAGCTATGTTATTAAAGATGGTTGGCAAAACATAGATGAGTACAAAGGCAAATGCTATGACGGTGAAAACGGAAAATGGACAGATTTTGTGGCATACGACCCGAACAACCATTTGTCGTTTGCCGGAAATAAGATGGTCTTTGAGAACCTTAGCGATTCCAATTTAGCAAATGTAACAGCAGTTTTTTATGAAAAAGATGGTGATACATTAAAAGAAGTCAAAACGGTAACGATTGACAATGTGGCTGCAGGAAAAAAGCAGAAATTTGAAATTCCTAATGTTGAATGCTCGTATGTTCAGTTCTTTGCGGATGACAAACGAACGCAGTTAAGCGTGGTCTATAATTTCTATGACCAGGAAACAGAGAATGCTTTCCAATATGATGCAAGTGGTAAGTACTGCTATACTTATAAGGCAGAGAACACAGGTTCCTGGGGAACCCCGCAAGGCAAGCAAGACAAGCAAGTTGTTTACTTCGATGCAACTTTCTCCTGGCTTTCTTATGAGAATGAAAAAAATGAAACACATAATGGCGCGATTGGATGTGGCATGCCGACGAACGACGGTAAGCTTTGGTGCTATCTGACGGGCGATGGTAAGGCTCCTATAACAAAACAGGAGATGAAGCGACTAAAGGACACCAACATCTGGTATTACGAAGTGCCGGAAGGTTATACAAAAATCCGTTTTGCTTCTTGGGCAGTTGAGAACGAGAAAGCAGCCGATAACGGTGATGGTACGGTCATGATGGACATCCCAGCCGACCTTTCCGAACCGTGTTTCTTTGCGGATGCCAGCGATGATGTAATTTATAACGGTGGCATCCGCGGAGGCTACTGGGCTGAAAAAGGTACCCCGCGTGATGCCAAAGAAGGCAAGAAACTGACGGATGATGTTGTAGATATTCGTAAGGCAACATTCAAAGAAGAAGCAAATACCAAGTATGTATCCAGCACATTGTATGACTATTATACAGACTATGAACTAAATGGGAATAATAGAGATAAGTATAATAGTGAATATTATACACCGGGAAAAGGAGGCGGCTTTGCAAGTCAAAGAAGCTGGGTCGTGTTCCGCCAATTTGACAGAGCATTAAGTGATTATTACAGTAACTGCAATGCGCAATATCCGATTTATACCGGTCATTTCCAACCTACTTATTTAGACTGGGGAATTAAGTTTGAAACGATCAGCAGCGAATTGAATCTTTTTGGATTTAATTTACGAAGATTCATGGCAATCAATAACTCCACAATCAATGGAGATGGAAGTGGTACACGTTATGACTATGCCTACCAAGGCCTGGTCCAAGATCATACCTCCACAAGTGATGCAACAGGTGAACCGCTGCTGAAGGATACAAAGGAGGATACAAAAGTAGTAGAACCGCACTTCAACAAAGAGTTCCTGAGCGGCACCAACAGCAAAAATGCAAAGCTTGGCGATGTGTACAATAATGTTGCGTTCCCCTTTACCAAGAAACAGATTTTTGATGAGGATAAGGGCGTTGATTACTGGTACTTTGACAGCCAGGATACGACCCTGTACTTGAAGCAGGATTCCGATACAAAGCAATATTTCCTGAAATCAAGCACAGAGAACCGAGAACGGTCACGCAATCTTGATTCTGACTCCGCACAAAAAACAATAACTAAAAATGGACAGAACGTCAGTTCCTATGGCTACTTCCCGTTCAACGAAACCGCAACTGTGGGCCGGGCTTCTACCTACAATTACGGCTTTGGCACCAAGCTGCAGATGGATTTTACCCTGACGGATGACGGCATGGTGGAAGCAGACAAGGCAGATGGAAAAACCAGCATCAAGTTCTTCTTCTCCGGTGACGATGACGTTTGTGTATTCATTGATGGCCAGCTGGCGCTTGACGTTGGCGGTGCCCATGGTAAGGTTTCCGGCCTGCTGGAATTTGGCAAGAAAGAGGAAGAAGGAAAGGAAAAAAATAGTGTAACAGCCTATGTCAGTAAGGTCAAAAAAGGCGGAACGCCAGAAAGTAACCAAAATGGAAGTCCTGCCAAGACCGTAAAATATAATGGCGAGGACATCAATTTCTACGCGCAAGGCACTACTCTTACATTCGACAAAGGCCAAAAGCACACCCTTACCATGTACTACATGGAACGCGGTATGTGGGAGTCCAACATGGCGGTGGCGTTCAACTTCCCGGATAATAACGAGCTGCAGGTTCAAAAAGAAGTCGATCTGACCAACGTTACTGATGATGACTTCAAAAAATGCTTTACAGGCCAGAAAATCTTCAACTTCACCATCCAGAACCAGGCAACCCATTATGGAAAAACAGATGCCGCTGAACCGGATCCAAGCGATACCGAAGTGGTGAATTTGACTGCGACTGGTAACATGATTGAACCCGCAACCCCAGGAAAGAAAGATGACTACATTTTCGAGTTGGTTAAAAACCCCTGGCCAGATCCCAAGCCGGATTCCGGGCAAGATCCCGGGCAAGATACCGGGCAAAATACCGAACAGGTCCTTCACTGGTACGCACGCTATACGGATACGCAAAGTGCAGCGCGTGAGAAACGTCGTGGCATCCTGACGCTGGGAAACCCCATCAATATCGAAAACATGCGCTTCCTTACGTTCCAGGTTTACGTTGGTTCAAATGATGGTGGTGGAGGTGACCTTTCCCTCAACAACCTGTATCTGGAACTGCTGGATGATCAGAACCCCGCCGTCCAAAAAGGCAGCCTTGACACATCAGGCATTAACGGCGCAACGTATGGCTCGGTCGAAGTGAAGCCAGACCAATGGGTCACCGTAAAGCTGGACCTGCACAAGATGAAAGAGAAGGGCAAATTTAGCGGCAATGTTACAACCATCCGCGTGGGCGATAACTATAGCCGCAACATCTATTTCAGGAACTTTACCTTCATTCCCAAAGCGGTGCCAAGTAAGATGACCGGCTTTACAACCGATCAGGAGAAAATCCCGGATTACGGCTCCGCCAAAAGCGGTAATTTGGAAAACGCCAAATACGCACAGTACACCTCCACCGAGGACACAGACACCCAGTTGGTGGACGGTGACGGACGCTTTGTTCTGGAAGCTGGAGAAACCGTTACCTTCAGCGACCAGTTCCGCCGCGGCAGCTACATTTCGCTCAAAGAGGAATTGAACCAAAACCTGTACGACACCAAATGGACCGTGTACGAGAACGGGCAGAAGGTTACTTCGATGGAAGGAGGTAAGAGCGTAAGTCTTTCTGATCCAACACCTCCGTTAATCGAGCAGAATGGAAGCGGCCCCGATGATGGCCGAACGGAAAATATTACGGATAAGACGGAACAAGAAAGCGGCGGTGTTCAAAACAATTATAACGGAAAGAAGCCCACTACCGCCAACACCATCGTCTTCCGCTCCTATAAGGACCCGGACGAAACAAGCTCCACGCTGACAAAGCTAAAGGTAGAATACGTCAACACCGTCAAAACCGGCGGGCTGAAAATCCAAAAGAAGGCCGCAGATGGTGAGGATGAGAACATTAAAGGCATCTACACCTTCAAAGTTACCTTTAGTGATGTTGGCGGTGCTGGTCTGGAAAAAAAGCCCATCGAAAAACCCGTTACGATTGATATGAGCCAGGGCAACACCGGAACCATCACCGGCATCCCCGTTGGCACCCGCTATACCATCGAGGAAGTCGAAACCAGTGATGGTTCCACACTGCAAAGCGTAACCGTTCCGGATGGTCAATACGCCCATGTGATCGGCAAGACCATGGTGGAAGGCGAGATTGTGGAGAGCAACAATCCGAACGATCTGGAAGTTACCGCAATCTTTACCAACACCAAGCGCAAACTGATCAACATTGAGTTCAACAAGCTCTGGGAAGATGCAGATGGTACGGATCTTAGTACAAAGAAACCGCCGGATACAATCTACATCCAGCTCCAGCGCCGCCTGAAAAACGGCACAGGCTATACAGACTGGGAACCGGTAAACTACCCGACCGCAGACAGCCCAGACTATGTTACCATTAACCGCGATGATTACGGCTGGAAGTATATCTTTAACAACCTGGATCAGTACCCAATTAACGGCAGCGCGGATAATAACTATATTTACCGCATTGTGGAAGGTACGGTAGAGAATGGCAAATTTAAACAGGCAGCGGAAGACGGAACCATTACGATTAACGGCAATACGTATGTTGTAAAGGCTAAAGCAACACCAAAAAGCGAAACGAACAACGCGGGCAGCTCAACAGGCAATACAGCCACAGTAACCCCCGATGGAACCATCACCGGCGGCAGCGGCACGATTGTGCTGACCAACACGCTGCAGAACCCGAAGTTTGGACTGAATATCATCAAGAAGGACGCGGAAAATGGCGAAAATAACAAAGAAGTATTCTTGAAAGATGTTGAGTTCAAGCTGGAAAAGCTGAAAGAAACAACAACCGAAGGAAAAACGCAGTATACGGTTGATACTGGCTACAAATTCAGTAGCAACGAAAACAAAAATTATTTGACCGGTATAACCGGGGCGGACGGCAAGATCACCGGTGTGTTCACAAATCTGGAACCCGGTACATACCGCCTGACGGAAACCAGGGCACATCCGGGGTACAACCTGTTGGCACAGCCAATTGTGATCAAATTTACCCAAGACGGCAAGTGTTTTATTGATGGACAGGCAATTGAGGACGAAGGCAAGTTTAAGCCGGGCGCCAATAACACCTACACCATGACCCTTACCGTTCTGAACCGTAAAACGCCTGAGCTGCCCCACACGGGTGCAGACGCGCCAAGCCTGTGGCTGCTGATCGGCATGCCGCTGGCGGTGGCAGGGCTGTTGATATTCACATTCCGCTACAACAGGAAAGGGGGCCGGCGACATTAACCATCCCCCGGAAACCCAGCACCCCCAGGGTACAGGGCCTGCCCGCCAGTGCGCGCCCGTTTTACGGCAGGGCGCAGCCATAAGCCGGGGTATAACTGAAAAACTGAAAATATCGCCTGTTTCTATAAGCGCAGCCGGATTTTGCGTTAAGGCTTAAAAAGCCTTGGGATCCGGAAAGGATTCCGGTGGCTCTTTGCCTTACATCCTGCTTGTGGCTGCGAAATATCCGTTATTTCCTTTGTTTTCAGATGCACCTTAAGCCAAGTGGGCAAGCGGCCCGGTTTTTCCTCCTTTTTTCTTCACGGCACAGTGCGGGCGGCGCGGCAGCGTTTCCCCGCTGCAACGCCCCGCACTGCACGCCGTGCTGATGCAGAACCCTTAAGCCGGGCGGCTTTGCCGCCCATCCGATGATGACTTTTTTTAAGAGAAGAGGTACTGAAATGAAAAAAGCAAAACGTTTTCTCACAGGCCTGTTGAGCGCCGCCCTGGCCCTCAGCCTGTGCGCCATGCCAGCAATGGCAGAGGATGCCGCTGGAGCAACACCGGGAACTACTCCAAATCCGGTTTGGACGCAGGATACCGGTTCCATTACGATTCATAAATATGAGTGGAACGATGATACTAGAGGGCCTGCAACCGGCGAGGCAGAAGACGCAGGGAGTCTTCCTTCGAATGACAAAGGTGAAACGCCTACTCCGTTGGCAGGTGCAACCTTTACCGTTTATCAGGTTAAGAGTGCAGATGAACTGAAAGACTATTATGATGGTAAAGTTGTAACTTGGCCTACAAGCTGGACAGAGTATGCAGAAAAGGATACTGCTACCGGCGGTTATAAACTGAAGAGTGACGTGACTGCAACTTTAACTAAAGTTGGTTCGGAAACGACAGATACCAGTGGCGTTGTTAAGTTTGAAGAATTGCCTTTGGGTCTTTACCTTGTGCTTGAAACCGAAACACCGGATTCTGTCAGGACTGCATGTGAGCCGTTCTTTGTCTCTGTTCCTATGACAAAAGTCTCGGGTGATACGAAGGGCGGTCTGACTGATTGGCTGTACGATGTTCATGTCTTCCCGAAAAACTCTACTGCATATGGTCAGGCTGTTTTGCAGAAAGTCGGTAAGCAGAGCGGTACGGATGAAGAAGTTCTAACCATGCAGGGCTACAAGTTTAAGCTCTATAAGAAGAATGATGACGGAGCATGGACTTGGATTGAGAGGAAGCCTGCAAATGGCGTAGATAATGCAGGCGAGTGGCTTGACGCAGATAATAAAACGGGTGTCCTTACCACGGGTGCAGAGGGCAAAATCAGCGTTTCTGGTTTGACCAAAGGTGTATATGCCTTTGTGGAAACTGAAGTTAATGCAAACGATGGTTACATTTTGGATTCCGGCATTGCCTATGTTTTTAAGATCGATGACAATGGCGATATGGTTGCAGCGACCGAAGCTGATGTTGTAAACGAGATATACCCTGAAAATGCAACGAGCTTTGACTTTACTGCTTTTAATGCAACAGAGGTTAAAGTAAAGAACTACAAGCCGGACTTCAAAAAGGAAATTACAGGTAAAAAGGATGCAGACTATGGCATTGGTGATGATGTTCCGTATACTCTGACTGTCAATGTTCCTGAAAACGTTGCAAAACTGAAGACTTTCACCGTATCTGATGAAATGAATAGCGACCAGCTGGTTGTTAATGATGATATTCTTGTTAAAGGAAAAGCTGGCGATGCTGCAGAAACGACATTTACAGCGGGTACTGAGTATACCCTGACGAAAACGAATGCTGACGGTAAGTCTGGCTTTACGATTGCATTTAATACTAAAGAGATTGCTGCATATGCAGGTGGAACCATTACCATTACCTATACCGCAAAGCTCCAGGACGGCGCTTCGGTTGGTGCAGTGGGCAATGTAAACAGTGCCGACCTGAAATACTCCAAGAAGACAGATATTAAAACTACCGAAGAGGATCCTCCGTATGATATCCATGACGAAGCTGTTGTTTATACGTTCAAGACTGGCATCCTGAAAAAGGGTGATAGTGCGGATGGCGAACCGCTGGAGAATGTTGAATTTACCCTTTATAAAAAGGTTGATCCCAAAAAAGATAAGATTAACGAAGCTGGCACCGCCGTTACGTTTATGGGTGCTGATAAGACCATTTTAACGCCTGCGGAAGCAAAAGCAAAAAAGCTGAACGTTACTGATGGTGAGAATGAGCCTAAGTGGTTTGCTGTTATGCCTTTGAAGACGGGCAAAGACGGTAAGGCTGTTGCAAATGGTTTGCCGAATGGCGAGTATAAGCTGGTTGAAACCAAGACTCACGAAGGCTATAACCTGTTGACTGAGCCGGTGGACGCAAACCTGACTCTGGACTACACCACCAAATGGGATGATACGAAAACCTTTGATGAGACGGGTAAACTGATTAAGCATGACTACAATACCACCAAGGTTATGAATGGCGATACTGAGTACAAATATGCAGAGATCGTCATCATCAACCGCAAGGGCTTCAACCTGCCCACCACCGGTGGTTTCGGCACCCTGCTGTTCAGCGGCATTGGTGTGCTGCTGGTTGTGGCCGGTGTTGGCGTGCTGCTGAGCCTGAAAAAGAAAAACCGCGCCTGATGCGCCCGCCGCAAGGCAAAACAATTTTACAATTCACCAATAGGGTATAGAGGGATAATCCATCATACACAGGGGGAGGGCCGGGTTTGGCCCTCCCCCTATGGTGGGTTATTGGGGAATAAATTTTTTGGGCATATGTGGCCGTTGTTCGGTTGATTTTTAGGCCCTGCGTGGGGAACCACCCCACGGGCGTCAGGTTTGTGGCGGGGAACCACCCCTCAAGGGGAGCCACCGCAAACATAAGGTAAGATATTGGCGCCCCTTGAGGGGAGCTGGACGCGGAGCGGCCTGAGGGGTGGTTCCCCGTGCAGAACCTAAAAATACATAGAGCAAGGCCCGTCAAACGGGCCGATGGCGAGCATCGGCCCCTACAAATGGTTTTTATGTTTGTTGCGCGGGGCGGATGGGCGGCAATTTTTTGGCCCGTTGGGGACGCTGCCTCCTGCAGAAATGATTCTTTCGCCTACCTCCAATTCCTCATTGCTAATTCCTGATTCTTAATTCTTAATTGCATCAGCTCCCAACTTCAACCCTCTCACGGAAAGGTTCGCGGTGACGCTATGGATACCACAACAAAACTAAAAGTCGGCTTTGCGGCCTTGATGATCCTGTCCGGCATTGGGGTGGCATCGTACCCGGTTATCAGCAACGCGGTGGCGCAGCGCCACGCCAGCGAAGCGATCCAAAATTACGATGATACCGTAAAAAGCATGGATACCGAAAAACTGGACGCCGCCAAGGAGGCCGCCCGCCGCTATAACCAGCAGCTGGACAGCGCCGTGGAGCGCGATGCCGCAGGCGAAGCGGAGGATACCGGCACCAGCTATGTGGACCTTGTGGATGTGGGCGAAAGCCTGGGGTATATCACCATCCCGAAAATTGACGTCAACCTGCCCATTTACGAAGGCACCAGCGATGATGTGCTGCAAAGGGGCGTCGGCCATCTGGAAGGCTCCAGCTACCCCCTTGGCGGCGAAAGCACCCACAGCGTGCTGACCGGCCACCGCGGCCTGCCCGAAGCCGTGCTGTTCACCGACCTGGACAAGCTGGAAGAGGGCGACTGTTTCTACCTGCATATTCTGGATGAAACGCTGGCGTACCAGGTGGATCAAATCAAAGTGGTGGAACCGGAGCACACCGAGGATCTGGAAATCACCGCGGGGCAGGATTACTGCACCCTTGTTACCTGCACGCCGTATGCCATCAACACCCACCGCATGCTTGTGCGCGGCACCCGCATCCCTTATAATGGAGAGGAAGAAACCAACACCCCGCAGGCCGTGCAGTATCAGGCACTGCGCACCGGAACGGTGGTCAAGCGCGTGGTGGATGCCTGGCCGTGGATCGCGGTAACGGGCAGCATTGTGATCGGCGGCGAAGCGCTGCTGCTGCTTTTGCTGCTGCACCGCTGCAAAAAGCGCGAGGAGGATGACTAAATGGGACGGCTGATTGCTAAAATTCTGGCCTGGCTGGCCATTTTGCTGGGGCTGGCGCTGTTGATACAGCCCACCGCCGCCCAGTGGTGGACCAGCACCCGCAACGCCAAAACCGCTGCGCAGTTTGCGGCCCGCGCCGAAGCCCAGCCCACCGCCCCCGCGGCGGAGGAAACCACAGCCGAACCCCCGGAGCCGGAACGCGCCTACCCTGAACTGTACGCCGCGATGCAGGACTATAACGCGGAAATTTACGCCGGGGGCCAAAGCGGCCTGACCGACCCGTTCGCCTACGAGGAAGCCCCGCTGGACCTTGCTGCCTATGGCTATGACGATGATGTGCTGGCTGTGCTGTGGATCCCGCGCCTGAACCTGGAGCTGCCCGTTTACCTGGGCGCCAGCCGCGAAAACCTGGCCAAAGGCGCGGCGCTGCTGGGCCAGACCTCGATGCCGCTGGGCGGCGAAAACACCAACACCGTGATTGCCGCCCACCGCGGCTATTATGGCGCGGAAATGCTGCGCAACGTGCAGCAGATCCAGGTGGGGGACAAGATCCAGCTGACCACCCCGTGGGAAACGCTGATTTACCGCGTGAGCGAGCTGAAAATTATTGACCCCAGTGATATCAACGCCGTGCTGATCCAGCCGGGGCGGGACCTGCTGACCCTTTCCACCTGCCACCCCTACACCCGCAACAGCCAGCGCTACCTGGTAATTGCGGAGCACGACACCGCCGCTGCGGACACCACCAAAGAGGAGGATTTGCAGGAAAGCGCCGCTACCTGGGACGAAACGCCGCGCCAGGTGACCGTGGAGGATGCCGGCGGCAGCTCCATTGCCGAAGTGGCCCCCCAGGCCCTGACCCCATTGCCGGGGGAGGGCAGCGCGGAATCCGAGGGGAGCGCGATCTCCAATACCATGATCTGGCTGGAAAACAACGCACTGTGGGCCGGGCTGGTGGTTATTGCCGCCGCCGTTGGCATTATGGTGATATGGAAAAAACACCGGGAGGATTAACCATGCAGTACACACAGCAGGCCGCCGCCGTTACGGCCGAAGTAAACAAGGCCGTGCAGGGCAAACAGCAAACGGTAAACACCATCTGGATGGCCATGCTGGCGGGCGGCCATGTGCTGATTGAGGATATTCCCGGTGTGGGCAAAACCACGCTGGCGCTGGCCTTTGCCCGCGCGCTGGACCTGAAAGAAAGCCGCGTGCAGTTTACGCCGGATGTTCTGCCGTCCGATTTGGTGGGATTTTCTGTTTACCAGAAAGAGACCGGCAAGTTTGTGTACCACGCCGGTGCGGTGATGTGCAACCTGTTTTTGGGCGATGAGATCAACCGTACCTCCTCCCGCACGCAGTCGGCTTTGTTGGAAGTGATGGAAGAAGGCACGGTGACGGTGGACGGCGTTACCCGCCCGGTGCCCGCACCCTTTACCGTAATTGCAACCGAGAACCCCATCGGCGCCGCCGGCACGCAGATGCTGCCGCAGTCTCAGCTGGACCGTTTCATGGTCTGCGCCGTAATGGGCTACCCCGATGAGGAAGCGGAGCTGGCAATTTTGGCCGGGCAGAGCAAAGGCCGCCTGCTGGACCGTGTGCGCCCCGTTGCCGGTCAGGCGGATCTGCTTGCCATGCAGCAGGAGGTCAGCACGGTATTTGTGCATGAGCTGATGTACCGCTACATTGTGGCGCTGGCCCAGGCCAGCCGCAAGGACCCGCGCCTGGCCGTGGGGTTAAGCCCCCGTGCCACCCTGGCGCTGGCCAGCATGACGCGCGCGGCGGCGTACCTGGCGGGGCGGGATTTTGTTGCCCCGCAGGATGTGACCGCTGTGTTTGATGCGGTTGCCCGCCACCGCCTGGTGCTGAATGACCAGGCCCGCGCAGGCGGCGAAACGGTGGACAGCGTAATGCAGGACCTGCTGCGCACCGTGCCGCGCCCACGCCCCGAAAAGGCTGACCGCCATGGCAGGTAAGCTGGGCCGGGCGCTGGTGCTTTTGGTGCTGCTGGCCGCGGCGCTCATCACCCAGGCACCGCTGGCGGTGTTCCTGTTAGCGTTTGCGCTGGTGCTTCTGGTGCTGCTGCGGCTGGATGCCGCCTATCTGCGCAGGCAGGTAACGGCAGAGCTGCTGGTGCCGGACAAACCCGTGATACAGGGCGAAGATTTTACCCTGACGGTTCGGCTGCGCAACCGCAGCCGGTTGCCCATCCCTGCGCTTGTGGTGCTGCTGAACGCCGCCGATGAATGGGGCGGGGGGCAGATCACCCTGCGCTGCGCCGCCATGCTGGGCGGCAGAGAGCGCGCCGAACAGCGCATTACCTTAAACGCAGGCAAAAGCGGCGTGTGGAGCATTGCGGTGCGGGGCATCACCCTGCGGGATCACCTGGGGGTGTTCACCGCGGCATGCCCGGCTGCCGTGCAAAGCCGGAGCATCTGTGTGCTGCCCGCTGCCGCGGCTGGCAAAGCCAAAGCGGAAACCGCCCCCGATGAGGACGGCGACGAAGCCGATACCCGCGCCGCCCTGGGCGGCAGCTATGAGCTGCGGGAGTACCGGGACGGGGATACCATCAAGCAGGTACACTGGAAGCTGAGCGCCAAGCTGGACCGCCTGATGGTGCGCGAACCGCTGACCGCCCTGCGCGCTGCCCTGACCCCCGGTGGGGACCTGGACGGAGCGGAGGAATGGGGGGATTTTCCCCAACAGGCGGCGAAGCACCGCAAAAACCCGCCCAAGCGCAAAAAAGAACATACTGCCCTGAGCCGGCGCGGCGCTGCCGACCCCGGCAGTGGGCTGAAGTTTGTGGACCGTGTGCTGGTGAGCACCCAGCGCCCCGCAGCGCACCCCGCGTTGTGGCTGGCGGCGGATGCCGCGCTGCTGCTGGCGCTCACCTTTGGTTTGCTGCTGGTGCTTTCCACCGGGTTCGGCATTGCGGTGCCGTTGTGGGTGTGGCCCGCGGCAGCCGCTTTCTGCGCCGGGTGGGCGCTGTTCCTACGTGCGCCGCAAGCCCTGCGCCGCTGGGGGCTGCTGGCGGGGGTGATTGTGTATCTTGTGGTGTTGTTCATCTGCCAGCGGAACTTTTTGGCCGGGGCGCAGCAGTGCGCCGGGAACATTGCCCAAAGCCTGAACGCCCGCCTTGGCAGCGCGCTGCCGGTGGCCCAGGGCGGCAGTGCGGCGCAGCTGGGGCTGTTTTTGCTGCTGGCCGCCTTGCCCGTTACCGGGGCGCTGGCCGCTGCGGCCCTGCGCCGTGCGGATGCCCTGCTGCTGGATCTAATGCTGCTGCCCGTTGTTGTGCTGCTGGCGCTGGCCGGGGCCGCGCCTGCTGTGCCCGCCTGCCTGCTGCTTTTGGCCGGTTGGATGGGGGCGTGGGCGGCTTCCTGCTCGGTGCAGCGGCGGGCCTTGTGGGGCAGGTGCGATACCGAAAACTATCGCCAGAACCTTTGCCGCCATTATAACATCCAAAAGTCTGCCGCGCTGGCGGCGGGCGGGCTTTGCCTTGCGTTGGCGCTGCCCTGTTGGTGGCTGCTGCGCCCGGCGCTGGGGGTTCCCCTTGGCTGGCTGCAGCCCGCGGCCCAGCGGGTGGAATCCGCCGCGCTGAGCACCGCCATTACCTGGCTGCCGCGGGTCAGCGGCGGCAGGCTGAACATTCAGGTAGAAGCCGCTGCCGGTGGTGTGGCGGATGGCGCCTTGAACCAGGGCGGGGGTATCCAGGTCAGCGGAGTGACGGATCTGGCCCTGACCGCCAGCGACAAACCCGAAGAAACCGTATACCTGCGGGGATTTATCGGCGGCAGTTATGACGGCACCACCTGGCAGGCCCCTGATGCCGATGCCTTTGACAGCGCCGCTATGAACTGGAAAACCGAGGATAATGCCCGGCTGACCATTGCCAGCCTGCCGTTTTTGCGCACCGCCTATGACGGCACCGCCCAGCCCCAGACGCTGACGGTGGAGCGCATCCACGCCGATACCCAGTACACCTATGCACCGTACAACGCCTACTGGGGCGATTATTACACCATCCAGGGCGATGGCGCCGCCGCGGGCCAGACCGCGCAGGACGATGTGTTCCTGTATTACCCGCGGGATACCGCCCAAACCCAGCTGGAAGCCCGCGCCGATGCCGACCCCAGCGTGCTGGACCGGATGGAAGCATCCTATGCCGCTTACGCCGCCAGCCGCTACACCGCCGTGCCGGACGGCTATGACGAGCTGCAAACCCTGTGCGATGAAGCCAAAAAGGACCAGAAGCTGACCGAAGCTGCGGACATTGGCGATTACATCCGCGCCTACCTAAACACCAACTACCAGTATAACGCCAGCGCTCCCCAGCCGCCGGAGGGGGCCGACCCCATCCGTTACTTTTTAACGGAATCCAAACAGGGGTACAGTGTGCAGTTTGCTTCGGCGGCGGTGGTTATGTTCCGCATGTTCGGGCTGCCTGCGCGCTATGTGGTGGGCTATGCCGCGCCGCAAAGCCTGTTTACCCAACAGGAGGACGGCAGTTGGCACGCCATTTTGCAGGACGATAACGCCCACGCCTGGGCGGAGGTGTACATTTCCGGCCAGGGCTGGACCCCCATGGAGATGACCCCCGGCGTGCTGGTCAGCGCCCAACAGGCCGACCTGCGCACCGACCCGCTGCCCGAAACTCAAGGTCAAGACACCGCCCCCGCAGCAGGGGAGAGCAGCGCAAACGAACCCGCAGCCACCATCGTGCCCCGCAGCAGGCTGGTTTTGGCGGCGTTGCTGGGGGGGTGCCTGTTGGCTGCTGCGGTGCTGCTGGTGCTGGCCCGCCGCCATGCCATGGGGTATGGCCGGGGCAGCTGCAACGCGCGGGTGCTGGCCGTGTTTGGCAGCATCTACCGCCTTTTGGTGCGTCGCGGCCTGCCGCCGGATACACCATCCGATGCGCCGGAGTTTGCCGCATTTTTGCAAAGTTGTGTCCCCGCCCTTGAACCCCAGGATGCCAAAGCTCTGCTGGCATTGACCCAAGCCGCCCAATTTGGCGCAGGTACGATGACTGAGCAGGATACGGACAAAATGAGGAAACTTTACCAGGTTATAAAACACACTGGAAAACGGAAACAGAGCCAGGAATCGGTTGAAAAACAGAGCCAGGAATGATATAATGACCCCGTATGGGGGTAGCGTGTTCTTTGCTTTCTTTGCACAGGGGGCTACCATGATCCAGAAAAATGTGGTATAATATGTTAAGTCCATTAACCAAGTAGGGAATGGCCGGGGTGGGGGGACTGGTTTCTGAAACGGTACCCTGGGAACTGCCCGTGGGGTAGAAAACCGGCAAGGACAGAAAGAAGATCTTATATAAGCAAACGTTAACAGGAGTAAACCCATGCCGCGTCGTAAACAGACAGAAGGAGAAAAAAAAATTGACATCAGCCAGATGGCTGAAGACCTTGGCGTGTCCAAGACCACGGTATCCCGTGCCCTTTCGGGCAATGGCCGTGTCAGCGAAGCGACCCGCGCCCGCGTGGTCCAGTACGCCAAAGAGAAAAACTATGTGCCCAATATGCTGGCACGCGGGTTGGTAACCCAGCAGTCTTATAATATCTCACTGGTGTTCTCGCGCCAGTTCGGCAACCTTGCCGCACCATTTTTGCGCAAAACCGTCAGCGCCGTGTACGATATTGCCACCCGCAATGATTATGATGTGCTGATGACGATGGTGGGCGAGCAGGAAACAAGCCCGATGCAGCGTCTACTGGTCAACCGCAAGATTGATGGCGTGATTCTGGCCCGCACGCTGGAGCGTGATCCGCTGATCCCCATGCTGCAAAAAAGCGGCATCCCCTTTGTTGCCATTGGCCGCCCGGCTGACCAGGATGTCATCTCGGTGGACCATGATCAGGTGGGCGGCTGCCGCGAGCTGGTCAGCCTGCTGCTGATGAAGGGCCTGCACCGCATTGCTTTGCTGGGCGGATCCATGCTGTACACCGTCAACCAGTCCCGCCTGGAAGGCTATAAGCAGGCGCATGACCGCGCCTGCTGCAAGATTGATGAGAGCCTGCTGTTTTTGGAGCTGGAAAGCGACGATCTACGCACCAGCGCTGTGGAGCTCGCGGTACAGCGTGGGGCGGACTGCATCCTGTGCATGGATGACCAGGTTGCCCAGCTGGCTTTGAACACCCTGAGACAGCTGAACCTGCGCGTGCCGCAGGATATCCGTCTTGCCTCCCTGTATGACGACGAAGCGCTGCAGGGGTGTACGCCACAGATCACGGCGGTCTCTTTTGATGCCGAACAGCTGGGCCGCCGTACCGCACAGCAGCTGCTTTCCCTCATCCGCCATCAGCCGGTGGAAACCCGCACCCTGCTGGGGTACCAGGTGGGGTTGCGTTTATCGACCCAGACCTGAGAGATAAATAGATAATGATAAATCAACTGCCCGTACACGGTATGATAAGCCGTTGTGCGGGCAGTTTTTTCGATAAGGGGTTTTGAAAAAATATAGCGGTCACATAGTATCCCAGCGCCACAGCGTCAAGCACAACAGGACAGGAACACAGAAAAACAGGAGGAAACAAGTATGAAGTGCATTGCCTAAAAAATAAAATCCAGCCGGCACGACCCGACAAAGAGCAGTGGGTAGTGCCGGGTTTACTTTTGGATGCTTTTTTGTCTACAGGTTCTTGCGCCGGGGCGGGCAATCTGCTACACTGAAAAAAATGTTATGTACAGGAGGCTGCAATCATGTATTATCTGGGTGTGGACCTTGGGGGAACCAATATCAAAGCTGCGCTTGTGGATGCAGACGGTGCTATTATAAAGGAAGCGAGCACCCCCACCAAACTGCCGCGCCCGGCCGAGGCCGTGTGCGATGATATTGCAGCCCTCTGCAATCAGCTGGCACAGGGCCAGCAGGTAGCGGGCATTGGCGTTGGCTGCCCCGGCACGGTGGATGGCGGCATCGTGCGCTACTCCAACAATCTGGGCTGGCATGATTTTGCCATGGGGGATTATCTGCGCGCCAAAACCGGCCTGCCGGTTGCTCTTGCCAACGATGCCAACGCCGCCGCTTTGGGCGAAGCACTGGCGGGCTGCGCCAAAGGAGCCGAAAGCGCGGTGATCATTACGCTGGGTACCGGCGTGGGCGGCGGTGTGGTGCTGGGCGGCAAACTGCTGACCGGTTACACCGGCGCAGCGGCGGAGCCGGGGCACATGGTTATTCTGGACACCCCGGATGCCCCGCGCTGCACCTGTGGCCGCCCCGGCTGCCTGGAAAGCCTGGCCAGTGCCACCGCCCTGATCCGCATGACCAAAGAAGCCATGGCAGCCCATCCCGAAAGCGCCCTGCATGGCATAGCCGCCCAAAGCGGCGGGGTAAATGGCCGCACCGCCTTTGATGCCGCCGCCCAGGGCGATGCCGCAGGCAAAGCCGTGGTGGAACAGTACATTCATTACCTTGCGGTGGGCGTTGCCAACATGATCAACATCTTCTTCCCGGAAGTGATCGGTCTGTCCGGCGGGGTGGCCAACCAGGGGGAGAACCTGCTGGCTCCCCTGCGCGCCGCGGTGGGACCAATGGTTTTTGGCAATGCTTACGCCCAAAAGCACACCCGCATTACCACCTGCACCCTCGGCTACCGCGCCGGGGTGATTGGAGCAGCGCTGCTGGCCAAAAACCAGGGATGATGCCTTTAGCGGGATAAAAAAGAGAAGATAAAACAAAAAACAGGAAGGAAACACCTTGAGTTTGAACCATACAAAACAAAAAAGCTGGCCCCAGCGCCTGCTGGCTTTGCTGGCGGCGGTGGTGCTGTGTGCCGCGCTGCCTGCCGCCGCGCTGGCAGAGGAAAATACGGCCAGCATCCAGACGCAGGTGAGCGAAACGGATGAGGATATCCCCTGGGCGGATCCGCCGCAGAGCACCCCCGAAACCGGCCGGCCTGACCCTGCCGTGCCAACTCCGCCGCCGCAGGATCCCGCCACCCCGGAAACCGCCCAGACCGGCGAGCATCTGGAAGGCTACAGCCTGAGCCTGGGGGAGACAGTCACAATTTATTTTTACGTTACCCTGCCGGAAGATACCCCGCAGGATGCCGCCATGCAGTTTACCCTGCCGGATTCCACCGTAAGACAGGTGGCAGTGGCAGATGCAAAGCAGGTGGAAGTAAACGGCAAAAGCTGCACCGCTTTCCCTTGCCAGGTGGCCGCCAAACAGCTGACGGATGATATTGAAGCCCGGATGGTGGTAAACGGTAAATATGGCCCGGTTTATACTTACACCGTAAAGGATTACCTGAACTACCTGCTGGAACACGATTATCCCCAACAGGCAAAGGAGCTGGCCGGCACCCTGCTGGTGTATGGCGGCAAAGCGCAGCTGTACTTTGGCTACCGGACCGATGCGTTAGCCGGCACCGCGGAGCCAAACTCCACAGCCAACTGGGGCAGCTACCAGTTTGAAAGCAGCGGCACCCAGACCGATGATTATTACGGCAGCAGCCTGCTGCTGGAGCCCGTTATCCAGATCCGCCACTATTTTATGGTGCCGGACGGCGCGGAATGCACTTTTACTTTTGCCTGGAACGCGGGTGAGCCCGAAACCGAATTGCAGCCCGTGGATACCAACACCCGCTTTGACGGAAAAAAGGTATATTATGTTGTTACACCGGCCATTGCGTTCCGCCGCGCGGATGCCATGCCGGTGGTTGCCATGCGGCAAAACGGGGCGGACCTGTGCATCCTGCGCTATGGGGTGTTCAGCTATGGCGATATGGTCCGCGCGCTGGCAGCGGTGGATGAAAGCCAGCTGCCGCTGCTGAACCTGCTCCGCGCGCTGGATGACCTGACCACCGCCGCACAGCGTTACAGCGTGGCAGGCTGATGCCGCAACGCCCCCAAAAATAAAAAGGAAAACAGCAATGAAGAAAAAAATAGTTCTGGCCGTTGTGGTGGCTGCCGTGGTGCTTGCCGCTGCCTTTGCACTGCACCGGCCGCAGGCAGGTACCCAGCCAACCCCGGAGCCGACCCGGCAGGCGGAAACGAATGATGCCGTCCCGGCAGAGCCCACGCCGCAGCCCGCCGCGACGGCTGAACCGCAGCCCACGGCAGCTACTGTCCCGCAGCAGACAACTGCCCCCAAGCCGACCCAGAAGCCCGCAACGAAAAAAACACCGGTGCTGAACGCCGCCGGTCAGCCCACCGCCAGTGCCGCGCCCGCAGAAAATGGTGACGGCGAACCGGCGGACAACACGAAGGAACCGACAGAAACCCCGCCCCCCAGCATCACCGCCAACAATCCGAGCGCCACGTACAGCATGGCGGTCCCGTCGACCGACACCGTGAGCGAATCCAGGGTGCGCACCGACATGCTGGATTCAAGATCGCCGCCGACCTGCCCCATGCTGCTCAGCTCCTTCGCCGCGGAGGCGTTCACGGAATGGAGCGCCGTGGCGCCGAGCCATTGGGCCATTCCCTGCGCGCACAGCCAGCCGAGGGCGAGGGACGGCAGACCGATCAGCACCATCTCGGTGAGGTATTGGGCGACCAGGGAGGGCTTGCCGACGCCAAGGGACACCAGTATGCCCATCTCTTGACGGCGGTCGTTCATCCACAGCAGCAGCATGAGACTGAGCACGAGCACGGCCGAGACGGTCACGCCGATCAGGGCGCCGCGCATCATGGAGCGCACGCCGCGGGCGGCATGCAGCATGCTCGATGAATACTGGTCGTTGCGCGTGATCTGATAGTTGTTCCAATCCACCGGGAGTTTCTTCGCGGCATCCATGGTCTTCTCCACGTCAACGCCCTTGGACAGCACGAAGGTGGCGTCCTGGTATATTTCCTTGCCGTCCTTGTACTGGTACAGGTCGCGTGTGGTATCCAGATCGGTGTAGATGGTGTTGGCGGTGAGTTCCGCTCGGCTGGATACCTTTCTGGCGCTGTCGCCCTTGAATATGCCCACGATGGTGGTCTTGACGGTCGCCGTCGAATGTGATTCGTTGTCGGCGTCATAGGCGTTGGCCTTGAGCGTGAGCGTGTCTCCGACTTTGAGCCCGTTGGCTTTGGCGAGATCCTCATGGATCATCGACGTGTACTTGTCGGAGGCCTTCAGATGTCGTCCTTCGGCCATGCCGAGCGTGCGCGACGTGAACACGTTGAGTTTCGACGAATCATTCGTGCCCATGACGTTGGCGGCGTTGCCAAACTGCTGCTCCTGGGTCGCATCGTAATCATCGCCGCCGGGGACCTTCGCCACATTCGCCCCCACGAGATCGGCGGTGGCGTTCTGACGGACCATATACGAATCGACCCCGGGCAGTTGGGCGATCCTGCGCACGTCGGCGGGGCGCACCATGCCGCCTCCGCGAGGCGTGAGCATGCTGCCCTGCATGTTGCTGGACAGCACAAATCCACCGACCGCTTCCTTCTCGATTCGTCCGGCGGCCTGTTGAGCTGCCCGAGAAACCGCGATCGTGGATAGCATGCTCGCCGTTATGATGGTCAGTATTATAAGGAGCACTATGGTTCGCACTCGTTTTCTGAGCACATAGCGCACCGACCGTGCAACGAACGTCATCAATACCTCCTGTGGGACTTGGGCTTTTCGCCCAAAATGCGAAACATGCCGCGTTTCGCCGATTAGTTAGCCGCGACGATACATGATGCACCTCAAGATACGGGAGATATACGCCTTGAGCGAAAAACGGAACAGCGGCGAATGTCGGTTATTCTGGATTTTGGTCCATCTCGGGCCGCGTCGATGCGTCGGCCCGCGAGAAATCAGGCTCGCGCCTCACCTTCGAGGCGGCGAACACGAGGAGCGGCAGAGCGGCGAACGCATAGTTCTCGCATTGGATGTACAGGTATGCGACCAGGACGAGCCAGCAGATGACGGTCTTGTGCCAGACGCCGGATTCGCCCGAACCCGCGCCGGCAACGCCACCACCACTATTACCCCCGGCAACATCAGCAACGTCGGCAACGTCGGCGACACAAACACCGTGCGCCAGCTCGTCGGACGATGCGCCATCCGCACCGCCACGGCATACCGTCCTCCCGCGCGTCATGCAGACCATCGAGGCTCCGACCAGCATGGCCAGCCCGATCAGCCCGTATTCGGCGATGACGCTGGTATACGCGCACATCGTCCACACCGTGTCCGCGTTCACGCCGGCCGCGAATCCCGTGGCCGCGCCGCCGTTCATGCCAAGACCGTCCAGCAGCCGTCCGGCTTTGGCCGCGCCGACCCACACCGCATTGATGATGTTGCCCGCGCCATAACCGGTGAGCAGCGTCCACGGATGGGTGAGCAATCCGCATATCGGATCGAGGCTTTGGTAGATCCGCGCGAAGAACGAGCCGTCTCCCTCGGCCCCGTTTTCCGCGATGGCGGAGAGTCTGGAATCCGCCAGCACACCCAGCAGGCCCAGTGCGCATGCGCCGAGAATCTGCAGCATGCCCCGGACGCGGCGTGCGCCGTCATGCCAATCGGTGCGCGCCACAAGGGCGATCAGCAACGCCACGACGGAATCGATGACGATTCTGGTGCCGGCTTGCATGAGCACCGCGCCGACGGCATACGTGACGATGAGGTCACGCAGCCGTTTGGCGTAGATGCGGTCGCGCCCGCGCATGAGCCACATGAGCGGAAGCAGTATGCCGAACAGGTGCATGCCGATATAGCTGGGCTCGGCGAACAGGAACTGCGGACGGCCGCCGCCCCACACCGAGTTGTCGCTGATGTATTGCCGGTACATGAGGTGCGAGAAATAGTCGGTCAACGGTTTGGCGTGCAGACGGATGGACAGCCATTGCACGACGCCCACTCCGAAGGAAACCCAGTATGATGCGATGAGAATCCGCAATGGCGTACGCCACGGAATGCGTTTGATGTCGAACGCAAGGGCGATCGCCCCCAAAGTGGCGAGCACGCCCAGCAATCCGGTGATGCTCATGAACGCGGCGTTGAGGTGGATACCGAACTTCAGCCATCCCGGGATGGACAGGATTATGCAGGCCACCGGTAGGAGGAACATTGGCAGGTACCGGTTGGCTGCGATGCGCAGTTGCCGCCAATTGCATAGGCAGTACACGGCGAACAGCGCCGGACTGATTGGCGACCAGAACGGCGCGTACAGGCCAAGCGTGGTGCCGTCCACCGGAAGAAAAGCAATGGCCAGCAACAGCCAAATGACGTTGCGTTCCTGCGATGTCAGAAATCGCAGGAACGACCGGTATTGCGGTCGGCCATGATGGTTGCCCGCGTCGATGGTGTCGTTGCGTACGCATGCCTGGTTCATGTGATTCTCCCTCCCCGTCAACCTTACTCGTTCATCATGATGCGCGGACGGGGCATGCTTTCCCCGCTGAAAGTGCAATGGCCCGAACATTGACAAGGTCACACCGAATGCCCCCATCATTGGCACATTGTGCGATCTCGTCGCGGCTGGCTAACGAAATAATGTTGGCCGACCGGTTACATTGGTTCGGTACAGTGGCGGCATTATCGGCCACTGAATCAAGCGATTCGCGGCATAACGACGAAAACAACACCTGGGCGAAAAGAGGCAGGCATGACTACGAATCGACCGCTCATTGCGGTGACTCCGCTGATGGATTACGGGCGCGATAGTCTGTGGATGCTGCCCGGATATATGGAGGCGATAATGCGGGCCGGCGGTACGCCCGTCATGTTGCCGCTGACCGATGACACCGACATTCTTGCGCAATGCGCCGAACGGTTTGACGCGTTTCGGGCGGGCCGGATGTGGGACCGATGGTTGGTGCAGCGGCCTCCGCCACCGGCCGTAGCGAGGTGCTCTCTCCTGAGCGCGACCGAATGGAATCGATTCTGCTGCCAGCTGTAATGGCTTGGGACAAGCCGATTCTGGGCATCTGCCGTGGCATTCAGTTCATCAACGCAGCGCTGCGCGGCACGTTGTGGCAGGATCTGCCAAGCCAGCATCCGAGCGATATCGAACACCATATGAATCCGCCGTACGATGCGTTCGGACATAACGTTTCCTTGGTGCCCGGCACTCCCCTGGCTTCATTGTTCGCAGGGCAGACTGAGATTGCGGTGAATAGCTATCACCATCAGGCGGTTCGTGAGCCTGCTGCTGGACTCGAGGTCATGGCCGTCGCGCCCGACGGCGTGATCGAGGCCCTGTACCGGCCGGCAAGCCA
>ERZ840407.600-NODE-600-length-23504-cov-3.049810_pt1 | contig 23504 bp, 20 predicted proteins | sample MGYA00519877_ERZ840407 | MGnify/ENA primary metagenome ERZ840407 (study PRJEB31850, sample SAMEA3708875) | human gut metagenome | biome: human gut; feature: human-associated habitat; material: faeces | place: China | collected 2014 ...
ACGCTTTTCCTCATTCTTAAAATAATTCTGGATATGAAGAAAATCCTTGAAGGTCATGGCAAGGTTCAATGATAAATAAAGCTCCTTCAGCTTGTCCTCTGCCATATCCTTGAAGCCGTCAAATATGATGACATCAGCAGGATCATCAAACTCCTGCACAAGTGTCTTAGGCTTTTCCATGCCGATAGCACGCGAATCAACAGGGTTGATGCAATGCTTCTTAATAGCAGCAAACTGCTCATCCGTGATAGCACCCTCAATCACATATGTGATAGCACTTCTGATAATCGGCTCCTCATTCTCATTGAGAAGCTTCACACACTGCTCGGCTGAATCTGCTCTCTGGTCAAACTGTCCCGGTAAAAACTCTACAGTAAATACTTTTGCATCACTATAATCAAATGTCTCCTCATAGATATCATCAACAGGCGGCTCTGAGAAAACTGTATACAGGGCTTTCTTGTATGTCTCCTCTGATATATTTTCCACATCATATCTGATTAATACACGTACTGCCTCCACAGTTGTGATTCCCAGATAATGCTTAATCTCATGCTTTAATTCCTTTGCCTTTACCGCAAAGTCAGGTTTTTTCTCTACATATACACGACGTACGTTACTCATATGTTCTCCTTTCAATTCGAGAGTATGTAACCAATTATTCGTTACCGTCCGGCTTTTTGCACAATCGGACTTTAAAACTATGGTTGTAGTATAACACTTTAGTTATGATAAGTATAATTAATATATTTAATTTGTTTTATAAGTTGCGTTAATTATAGTTTTCTTATATAATGATATAAGGGTCAAAAGGTATTTTGCCCCTCATTGATAAAAACAGATGCAAATAACCATATTTATACGGAGGATAACAAAATGGATATAAATTATGAGCTTTACAAGGTCTTTTACTACGTTGCAACGTCACTAAGCTTCTCTGAAGCCAGCAAGAAGCTGTTTATTTCACAGTCCGCGGTAAGCCAGTCTATTAAGACTCTCGAAAAGAAGCTGGGACAGACTCTTTTCATCAGAAGCACAAAGAAGGTACAGCTCACCGCAGCCGGTGCCCTGCTTTTAAAACACATTGAGCCTGCCATGAATCTTATTGCCCGCGGTGAAAGCCAGCTTTTAGACTCAGGCACTCTTGGACTTGGCCAGCTTCACATCGGCGCAAGCGATACCATATGCCGTTATCTGCTGGTTCCTTACTTAAAGCAGTTCCATCAGAGGTTTCCGAATGTGCCTATCAAGGTCACAAATGCCACATCTATCCAGTGTGTGGAGCTTTTGGAGCAAAGGAAGGTTGACCTGATTGTCACGAATTTTCCAAACTCGCACCTCAATCACTCATACAGACAAAAAACCATATGCAACTTTTCCGATGTTTTTGTGGCAAATCCCAATTATTTCAAGCTTCGCAAGCAGGAGATAGCTTTTTCTGAGCTCAATAAATATCCTATCATGATGCTCGACCGAAACAGCACCACCAGTGAATTCCTGCATAATCTGTTTTTACAGCACCAGGTTGACCTGATTCCGGAAATTGAGCTAAGCAGTAACGATCTGCTCATAGACCTGGCCAAAATCGGACTGGGTATAGCATTCGTGCCTGACTACTGCATCAACCATGAGAATAAGGAGCTTTTCGTGCTGAAGACAAAAGAAAAGATGCCTCCACGCCAGATTGTTGTGTCCGTAAACACTACAATGCCCGTGTCAGCATCCACTGAGGAATTTTTAAATCTGCTCCCAGAAGTCGGCAACTAGTTTTCCGACATTTGCTATATTGCATGGCTTTCTGTCACTCCACTCGCGTGGATAGAGCAAATCATATTCTCTCTGCCAGAATCTCTCATCTAATAGCAAAATGACACCTGTGTCCTCCGTCGTCCTGATTACTCTTCCGGCCGCCTGGAGGACTTTATTTATGCCCGGATACCTGAAAGCATAGTCAAAGCCACAGCCGTTTTCGGCATCGTAATAATCCTTTAATATAGTTCTCTCATTGCTGATCTGCGGAAGCCCCGTTCCGACAACAATAGCACCTATCAGTCTGTCGTTTTTCAAATCAATGCCCTCACCGAATATGCCTCCCATGATCCCAAATGCCACAAGTGTTCTGTCCGACTCCTCACTAAACCTGTCCAGAAACTCCTCCCTTTCAGCCTCTGACATATTATTTTTCTGCAGCATAAGCTCTGTTTCGTCTGCATATTTTTCACAGTAAATATCTGCCACATCATTCATCATCTTATATGACGGAAAGAAAACCATATAGTTTCCAGTCTTTTGCGTGACAACAGCATTAATATACCCTGCAATGCGCTCATACTCACTCCTTGAGCGCCTCGTGTACCTCGTGCTCACATCGGTTGCCATCGCAAGCAGTCTCTTTTTGCTGTCAAAAGTGCTGTCAGCATATATGGCATAGTTGTCTTTTTTTGTGCTTAGCAGGCTCTTGTAATAGTTTACAGGCAAAAATGTCGCCGAAAAAAACACAGCCGACTTGCCCTTATCCAGCCTCTTTTGTATTAAGCGACGGGTCCACACAAAAAAGCTTTAGCATGAACCTGCCATCAGCCTCAAGCTCGGAATACATCACGTAGTGCTCATCCACCAGATCATAAATGTTCAGGAAATTGCGAAGTTCAAAATAAAAATCCATAACATCCTTTTTCCCCGGAAACTCATTAGCCTTCTGCAAAAACTCATCCAGAAGTGTCATAAGCCTCATAAAGGAAAATACCATATTGCCAAACGTATCATATACCGTGTAATTCTCACACTCACGCTTCATCCCAAGCAGTATCTTATTGCACTTTTCAAGCGCTTTCTCAATAGAACGGCTGTGCTCCTTCATAATGCGCTTCACAGTAAGGAAATCCTCCTTATAAATCTGAGCGCTATACATCTGCCTGCTTCTTTCGACCATATTGTGAGCCTCATCAATGAGAAAAATATAATCTCCCTTTATCCCCTCCTGAAAAAATCTCTTAAGATAAACATTTGGGTCAAACACATAGTTGTAATCGCAGATGATATTATCACACCAGCTAGCCGTATCAAGACAAAGCTCAAACGGACAAACGGTATACCTATCCGCCTGTGATAAAATATCATCCCTCTCAATCATTTCACATCTGTGAAGCAGGTCAAAAACCGCATCATTTACTCTGTCAAAATGCCCCTTTGCATACGGACAGGTTACCGGATTGCATTCCATCTCATCACACGGACATAGCTTTTCCTTGGCCGTTATCTGAATAGTTTTTGCCCTGTAACCCTTTTTTTCAAGCAGCGCAAACGTTTCTTTTGCGACTGTTGCGGTGATTGTCTTCGCTGTCAGGTAAAAGATTCTGTCTGCCAGCTCCTCACCAACCGCCTTCACTGCCGGGAAAATAGTAGAGATAGTCTTTCCCACACCGGTCGGAGCCTGCATAAAAAGAAGCTTCTGACGCATAATTGTCCTGTAGACATCCGAAACAAGCTTTTTCTGCCCCGTTCTGTACTCAAATGGAAAATTAAGTTCTTTGATTGAAGCCTGTCTTTGATTTTTCATTTCACACTGAAACGTTGCCCATTTGCCATACTCTTCCATCAGGTCATCAAACCATTTTTTTATCTCTTCAAATGAGAACTCCTCGCGAAAATACTTAGTCTGCTCCGTTTCCAGATTGCAGTAGGTCATCTGAATGCCTATCGTTTCCATATTATTTTGCAGAGCAAAAATATATGCATAGCACATAGCCTGCGCACGGTGCACAAAAACCGGCTTTTCAAACAGCTCAACCCTTCTGTACATTCCCTTAATCTCATCGACAAAACACTTGCCATCCTCCGTAAAGATGCCATCTGCCCTGCCCTCGACAGTCAGCTCATACAAATCACCTTCAACAACAAGTGAAAGCGGTACCTCTGCCTGATACTCCTTCCCCATGCTGCCCTGGATTTTCCTGTGAATGCGTGTTCCCTCCATCATGGCATCGGCACTCATAGCTCTGGATGACCGGTTGTCTATGTCACCCTCCCTGAAAATAAATTCCACAAGGTTTCTGACCGAAATATGTAATTGTGTTTTCTTTTCACTATAGTTATTTCCAGCTTCTGTCATGTACTCTCCCTGCATATTCCGGATTATGTCAACGGTTTTGTGTTCCGACAATATTTTCAGTCTAACTCCAGATATTTTTAATACACTGAACAAAAAAAAGGGAGAGCTCCAAGAAGAAACTCTCCCAAAGGACCTTATTCAATTGTATTACGCTACAGTGAATTTATCAACCACATTATCAAATGCCTGGTCATCGCCCATATAGCAGACCTTAAAGTCATTGTTTGTACCAATTCCAATCACTCCAAGAAGTGATTTCGCATCAATAAGAATCTGTCTATATTTGAGATCAATGTCAAAATCGCACTTAGAAGCAGCCCCAACAAATTCCTGAACATCATCCAATGTGTTAAGTCTGATTACTGTTTCCTTATTGTACATAGTTAACACCACCTTTATAATCTAAAACATAGTGCTTTCGCACATGCCAATCAATTGTTGCGCCTATTATAACATCTGATATTCATTTGTCAAAAAAATCATAATCCGTCATTTTCCGTCAATTCATGTCATTTTTTTTAATAAATATCTTTTGCGTAACCGATTTTTCACTATATTTTCATGCATGTTTTTTTTAAAAAACAATATAACTGTGAAATTCTTATAAAAATGGTACGATATTTAATTAATTTAAATTCATTTTTTACAATTTTTCATTTATAAAACTTTATTCTCGTAATTCTTTAACGCATCTATATATATTTCACCGAGCTTGCTAAGCTTCGTGCCCTTGTGCTTGATATAGCCTATATGCATTATTTCACTTTCCTTAAGTGGAATTGCCGCATAGTCATCACCGTTTAAATCCTCAGAAATAATACCTGAGCACAGTGTAAATCCGTTGAGCCCCACCATGAGATTGAGCATTGTGGCTCTGTCATCAGCCTTTATGACACGCTTGTACTCATACGTGCTCATCATCTCCTCCGCATAATAAAAGGAATTGTTCACGCCCTGTTCAAAGGTCAGACACGGGTACTCCTGCAAATCATCAAGTGTAATCTCTTTTTGGCCGGCAAGCGGATGTTTTTTCCAGAGATACACATATGTATTGCATGTGAAGAGCTCTTTAAACTCGATGTCACATTCCTTAAAAAGCTTTCTTAAAACCTTTTCATTGAAATCACTTAAATAAAGAACTCCAATCTCACTCTTTAAGTTCTTTACGTTGTCTATTACCTCTTTCGTCTTTGTCTCGTGGACAGCAAACTCGTACTCATCCATGCCCACCTCTTTAGCAAGCTGTACAAAGGCCTTTACCGCAAATGAATAGTGCTGCATGGAAACCGAGAATTTCTTTTTGGACTCCACATTCAGATACCGGTTCTCAAGCAGATGATACTGCTCCACAACCTGTTTGGCGTATCCTAAAAACTCCTCACCCTCCGCTGTGACTGTAATTCCACGGTTATTTCTCATGAATACCGTGATTCCAAGCTCCTCCTCCACCTCTCGTACTGTGGCGGACAGATTGGGCTGTGAAACAAAAAGCTTCTTTGCCGCCTCGTTCATGGAATTGGATTCTGCAATTGTAAGTACCTGTCTGAGTTGTTGAAGTGTCATTTTCTCTCCATCTTAAATAAAATTGTGTATAAACGACGCCCTGTGTATCGGTGATGGTCCTATCTCCTTTAGTGCCTTGATATGCTCTGCCGAGCCATAGCCCTTGTTTGATGCAAATCCATAGCCGGGATATATGTTATCATACTCAACCATCATCCGATCCCTTGTGACCTTAGCCACAATGCTGGCTGCCCCTATTGATATGCTTTTGGCATCTCCCTTTATAATCGGAACCTGCTTTATATCCACCCCCGGGATTGTGACTGCATCGTTAAGTGTCAAATCAGGTGCCGGATCAAGCTTTCCGATTGCCTGTCTCATCGCCTCATATGTGGCCTGCAATATATTTATCTCATCTATCCGCTCGTGCGATGCCATACCTATTCCTACAGAAACCGCCTTTTCCATTATGACATCATAAAGCTCATCACGCTTTGCAGCCGTAAGCTTCTTTGAATCATTGATATATAAAATATCACAGTCCTTTGGCAGAATAACCGCACATGCCACAACCGGACCTGCAAGCGGTCCGCGTCCCACCTCATCTATGCCGCAAATATGAGCATATGATGCGTACTCGCGCTCATATTTCTTGAGACCTTCTGTACGGATAAGCTCCTTCTCATACTTGTCCAGTCGCTTTTTTGCACTGTCTACAAGCTTAATCACTCCGCCTCTTTCATCTGAGCCGTATGCCTCAATGAACTGTCCTAGCTGTGAATCTGTGATGCTTTTCAGTTGTTCCTTAATATCGCCTATTTTTTCTGCTGACATATCCTTGTCCTATCGTCTATTCTTCGTAACTATTATCCTATTATTTTTTCCGGTCTCTCAAGAGTGATATTGCCAAGCTTACCGTTTCTGAAATCATCTATGATGAGTGCAGCCGCCTTGCTGTAATCAGGCTCTCCTCCCTTTGAAAGGCATTTTCTGTTGACAGCGACAGCACTTATAAGCTCTATGATATCATTTTCCTCGCTCACCTCGTATCTTTGTGCCAAAAGCCCCGGATACTCTGCTTTTAGGAACTTTACAAGCTCCACGGCAAGCTCATCAACATTTAAAATCTCATCCTTTATCGAACCGATGAGCGCAAGTCTAAGTCCCACTGTCTGATCCTCAAATTTCGGCCACAGTATGCCCGGGGTATCGAGCAGCTCAACACTTTTATTGAGCCTGATCCACTGCTTGCCCTTTGTCACGCCCGGCTTATTTCCTGTCTTGGCACAGGCTTTTCCGGCGTATGAGTTGATAAATGTGGACTTTCCGACGTTTGGAATACCAACCACCATAGCTCTTACCGGTCTGTTTTTGATACCACGCTTTCGGTCTCTTTCAATCTTTTCCTTACATGCTTCCTGGATCACATTATTGATTGCTTTCATTCCGGAACCATTTCTGGAATCTACTTTTACAACATAAAATCCCTTTGCCTGAAAATAAGTTTTCCAGGCTTCATTCTGGCGCTCGTCAGCCAGATCTGATTTATTAAGAAGAATCAGTCTGGATTTATTTTTTCCCAGTTCATCGATATCCGGGTTTCTGCTTGAAAGAGGTACGCGGGCATCCACAAGTTCAATGATCAGATCGATCAGCTTAATGTCCTCCTGCATCTGTCTCTTTGCCTTGGTCATATGACCAGGGTACCACTGTACGTTCATATACACCTAACCTTTCAAAAATCCAAATTTATCTTTCGGGGAAATGACAAACCATACCTTTCCCACAATATATTTCTTATTGATATTTCCGATATCACCATACCGGCTGTCCTCACTGTTATTTCTGTTATCGCCAAGTACAAAATACTCACCGCTTTCCAGAGACACTCCGTCGGATGCCAATCCCGCATTACTGATTTCAGGAAAATTCTTATTTTCATTATATACTTCTCCGTTGATCAATACTGCTCCGTTGGATATCTGTACAGTCTCACCGGGCAGACCGATCACGCGGCCGATATGCAGAGCCGCATCATCACTTCCACTGGTTTTATATACAATGATGTCTCCCCGTTCAGGTGAGGATACTTTATAAACAGCCCTGTTTACAAAAAAGCGTTCTCCAACCTGCAGTGTGGGCTCCATGGTACTCTCCTGTACAGTCACTGATTGAAACAGCGCAATTCCCGCCAGAATGCCAAAAATGAGCACTACCGCTATCTGAAATATCCAGTTAAGGATTCCCCGGACTTTTTTATCTTCAAGTTTTATTTCCAGCATATCTCTGGTCTCTTTCAGTGCCGGACTATCTTTCCATTTTCTGATATTCATCCAAATCTCCTGACAGATGGAAAAAGAGGGACAATACACAAGTTATTGTCCCTTCTTCTGCTAATTCATGAAATTATTTAACAAGCTCTTTAACCTTAGCTGCTTTACCTACACGATCTCTTAAGTAGTTCAGTTTCGCACGACGTACTTTACCACGACGGATAACTTCTACTTTTACTACATGTGGGGAATGAAGCGGCCATGTTTTCTCAACGCCTACTCCGTTAGAGCTCTTTCTTACAGTAAATGTAGCTCTGTTGCTTCCGCCCTGTTTCTTGAGAACTGTTCCTTCAAAAACCTGAACACGTTCACGGTTTCCTTCTTTGATCAGTGCGTGTACTCTTACAGTATCACCTGTGTTGAATGCCGGTACTTCAGCTTTTAACTGAGCTGCTTCGATGTTTTTGATAATTTCGTTCATTGTATTTTTCTCCTATTCTTATATGGATGTTCTTAATACATATCCTGTAACAGAGGACCATCTTTTTTCACAACAGTTGTGATTATACTATATAGCCTGATGTATTGCAATACTTTTTGCAAATTTTTTACCAGCAGATTACTTCACATCCTGTTTCCGTAACCAGAACAGTTACTTCCCACTGGGCTGAAGGAAGTCCGTCCTCTGTACGGACTGTCCACTCGTCAATCTCATCCGTATAAATTTCATCGCTTCCCATATTTACCATCGGCTCTATGGTAAACATCATACCCGGAACCATCAGGACACCTGTATTCTCTTCAGAAACAAAGCTTACCCATGGATCTTCATGGAACTCAACTCCCACACCATGTCCACCGATTTCTCTGACTACAGAATATCCGTTTTCTACTGCATGTTTATGAACTGCACTTCCCATATTTCCGATCGGAGTCCATGGTTTCACCTGGGAAATACCAATCTCAACACATTCTTTTGTGACCTTGACAAGTTTTTCTTTCTCCGGACTCACTTTACCGATGCAGAACATTCTGGACGAGTCAGAATAATAACCATTATATATTGTAGATACATCAACATTGATAATATCTCCCTCTTTCAGAATCTGCTCTTCATCCGGGATTCCATGGCATACCACTTCATTTACAGAAGTACACACGCTCTTTGGAAATCCTTCGTAATTTAACGGTGCCGGGATTCCCCCATGCCGTACAGTCTCTTCATGTACCCATCTGTCAATCTCTTCAGTGGATACACCTGGTTTAATATGCTCTTCCACATAATCAAGAACTGCGATATTGATTTTGCAGCTTTCTTTTATTTTCGCGATCTGTTCGGGTGTTTTGATCAGATCATGATCGATCACTGCATATCCTTTCTGCTTCATTATTTCCATTTTTTCATCAAATGCCTCATGGCATTTTTTATATTTTTTTCCGCTTCCACACCAGCATGGATCGTTTCTTCCAATTTTCAAAGACATGATAATTCCTCTTTCTTTTTTCTTATGTAGGGTACAGCGCATCATCACCATTACAGGAAACTGTGTACTGTTTTATCATACCACATTTTCTCTCAAAAATGTGAACTGTTATTGGTAAAATTACTCGTTATCTTTCGTGAATTGTAAGAAAAAGCATCTGCATCAAAGCATTTTTCAAACACACTCCGGAATTGAAAAATCCGGCAGTTTAATTGCTGCCGGATTTTTCAGAATCAGAAGTCTTATCTGTATTCATAATCTGATTAAGTTCATTTATCATCTCATCATCTTTCAGACGAAACTTTACTTCCACTCGTCTGGATGCATCCTTATCTACATTCCCATCGGAATCCAGAACCGGATTGGCTGAACCATGACCATTTACGGTCAGATAATTCTGAAGTTCTGAAATCTCATCAGAACTCAGGAAGTTCTCCCTGATTTCCGTCAGATACTGTGCAACTGCGAGAGAACGTTTCTGAGAAAGCTCCAGATTGTAATCATAGTCTCCGTCTGTGTCTGTATAACCGTCAATGATGATCTCAGCCAGATACTTCTTATAATCTTTCTGAAGAAGCACCTTACAGTAAATCGGAAGGATATCTGCAAGTTCCTGTTTGCCCTCATCTGTCAGTTCTGACTTATCATAGTCAAATAATACATTTGCATTGAGGGTAAGAGCACCTGTCTGAGCATCAATATCAACACTTACATTGTTTTTGGAAAACTCCTTCTGCAATGCTTCAATAACATCTGCCTTGACACCGATGATATTATCAATTTTCTTCTGCTGTGTGGCAAGAAGAGATGTTTTTTCATCAAGGCTGGCCTGCTGTTCCTTTAACTGTGCTGCCAGTTCTGCAAGAAGCTTTTTCTGCTTGTCAAGCTGTTCATCCTGGGAACTCAGCTTGCTGTTTTTCTCGTCCAGCTCACTCTGCTGTGCCAGAATTTCCGCTGTATACTGCTCCTGAAGAGCTATCTTGTCATCTCTCTCCTTAATACTCTCATTATAACTTTTCTGAGCCTGAAAAAGAGTCACACACATGATCAGTATAAAAAGGAGCAGCACACCGGCCATCATATCAGAATAAGACCGCCAGACATTAAATCCGCCCTCTTCTGATTTCTTTCTTTTGCGCATATTTCTCTCCTTTTCTTATTTGAATAAGCTGAATTTACCTTTCTGGTTTTTGGAAATATTCTTCATATTTTTGTTCATCTCCTCCAGAAGTGCTTCCTGACGCTCGCTCTGTTCCTCCAGAAGTTTGCGTACTTCCTCCACAGATTCTTTCTGTGCCGCACTCTGAGCTGATTTTCCGCCTGAGAGATAAATATTGTTATCTTCTTTCTGAACAGAAATATCTGCAAAGAGTCTGCGTACCTCTTCCATTGTCTCGTAAGTCATCTTCTGATAAGATACAAAGTCTTTCATCTTTACATCCAACTGTTCTACCAGTTTACGGTTAGCCTCAAGCACATCTTTTCCTGCCTGATTTGCAGCCGAAACCTTTTCCATTCCCTGCGCGGCAGCTTCCACATATTTCTGCATTGTCTGATTGCAGGCAACCCAGAATTTGGCAGAAGATTTCTCGGATTCATGCAGATAATCCGCAATGCGCTGATAATCCTGCTGCTGAAGCTTCTGGATTTCCTGATTATCCTGTGTGATTCTTGTTGCCGTAGACATATAACGGCCCTGAACCTGTCCCAGTTCATTTACAAGGTCTTTCATAGCTTCGCTCTGTTTTGCATATGAGGTATTCAGCTGATTACTCATCGTCTGATAGAGCCTTGTAGTATAATCAATATTTTCTTTCTGCGCTTCCTTCAGCTGTACAAGAGCTTCATTGAAATCTGTGAACTGCATTTTAAATGAACCGTTCATCTCCCGCAAAAAAGTACGCAGGATATCCTGAACCACATCCTCCTGACATTTTGTTACAGATTCTGTCAGAATCTCCAGAGATTCTGTCATCTTCTGGAAAGTAGGATTGATTGCTTTCTCAAAACTCTCTGCCATCTGTGAGGTAAGCTGCTCTGCCATCTGTTTCATGGCTTTTGTCTGAACCTTCTGACTTGCAAGCATCAGGTTTCTTGACTCGCTCTCAGCCGCCGGAAGTACATAAAGATGAAATCTCTCCAGAAACCCCTGAAGCTTCGCATCCATTCCGGAATAAACGCTTTTCATTCCGGAACTGTAGATCAGTGCAAATGCAATTCCATAGATAGAAGTAAGGAATGCTACTTTGATACCATCTACCAGGGCAGATACAGAGGTAGTCATTGTCTCATAGCTGGATGGCTCAAAACTCTTAAGCCCCCATACCAGACCAATAAAAGTACCAAGAATACCAAGGCTGGTAAAAATATCCGGTGCCATTTCCAGAATCTTCTTATGTACATGAAGATCAATCTCGTCCTCATTTATGTAATCTTCAACATCTCCGATTCCTTCCTGGTTTTTCTCCATGGCATCTACAAAGCTGTCCATTCTGTCATCCAGATATTTATGTTCAAACATCCCCTTCAGGCAGGAAAGATCTTCGCTTTTGGCTTTTCCGGGTATTTTGAATATACTGGAAAGCTCCTGCGTTCCTCTTGCAAGAGCCTCTCCAATGCTGTCTACCCGAAACATACCGCCAAACAGTCCGGCCAGATAGATCACAGCCATAACAGCGAGGAATGCAAAGTTATAAATCATCGTGCCTGATGAACCATTCCCGGTCAGCAGCGTCATGGCAACACATCCGCCAAGCACCACCAGAAAAAGAACCGTATTCATAATTTTTTTGCCCATAATACACCTCCTGTGATTATTTGCAGATTCTGCACAAAATTACAGACAATTTCCTTTTTCGTATATCATATCACAACGTCATATCTGTCACAAGTAAAAATATAGTTACTGTTCACAGTAACGTAGCCAAAATTCATTCCAGATTGCCTGTGGCAATGGAATTTTGGCTTGTATGTCTCGGGCTAGTGGTGTATAAACAGTAACAAAATATATTAAAAGTCCGGCAGAAAAGCTGTACTCAAAGCACAGTTTTCCACCGGATTATTTTACAGAATTGTTATATTTCAGAATAAACTTTATCTTCTTCCAGAAATCTGGCTTTTCCATCTTTTACTTCAAGCAGATTGATACTGCAGTTTGGAGGCACACATCCATGCCAGAAATGTTCCGGATCCTGATAGACATTCTGAAGCAGTGCACGAACTGCACATCCATGAGAAGAAACAAGAATTGTTTTGTCTGCCAGAGCAGGATCTGTCGTTTTCTCCACCCAGAATTCTCTGGTGCGTTTCAGGATATCAGAAATGTTTTCGCCGTTTTGAGGACGTTCAAATTTCTGTGGCTCTTCAAAGAAAATTTCCATTTCATGGCTGATGATCTTCCCTTGTTCATCCTTAAACCGGCTTCCTTCAAGAACTCCGAAATCAATTTCCTGGATTCTTTTATCCTCAATAACAGGAATCTGCCTGTTTCCCAGCACATAATGTGCTGTCTGTTTCGCTCTTGCCAGAGGACTGGTAAAACAGATATCAAACGGAACATCTTTTAATGCTTCTCCTGTTCTTTTCGCCAGTTCAATTCCTTCCGGTGCAAGGGGAATATCCATTGCCCCCTGCACTTTTTTCAGTTTATTCCACTGAGTTATCCCATGTCTTAATACATAAATCAGCATTAACTTCTCAACTCGATTCCAAGGTCTGTCAGACCATTCAGGATTTTCTTCATTGCAGCTGTAATCTCGCTCTCTTCCAGAGTCTTGTCATGGTGACGGAATACCAGAGAATAAGCCATGGATTTATATCCTCCTTTAATCTGGTTTCCTTCATAAATGTCAAATAACTGATAACTCTCCAGAATCTTTCCGCCTCTCTGAGTCAGAATATGTTCAATCTGTCCTGCAAGAACGGTTTTCGGAACGACCATACTTAAATCGCGGGTTACTGCAGGATATTTTGCAATTCCTGTGTATTTATGGTTGAAGCTTGCAAATTCAAGAACCGTAAGGATATCAATCACTGCCACATATGCCTTATCACCGATTCCATAAGTATCTGCAACCAGAGGATGAACCTCTCCCAGATAGCCCACAACCTTACCATCATAAACCATATTTGCCTGTCTTCCGGGATGAAGGTAAGTTTTTCCGCTGTTTGGATCATAATCTACTTTATCTCTCATTCCTACTTTCTCAAAGAACTCTTCACATACACCTTTCATGTCAAAGAAATCGCCGTTTCCATACATACCAAGTGTAAAGTGCATACGCTCATCCGGAAGTTCTGTAAGAGGAAGTGCTTTCGGACGATATACATTACCAAGTTCATAGAGACGTACATCTTTATTTCTTCTGTTATAGTTCGTAGCCAGAGAACTGAGCATACCGTTTAAAGTAGTTGTTCTCATGACACTGTAGTCTTCTCCCAGAGGATTGCTGATCACGATTCCCTGACGGAGCTTACTGTCAGCCGGAAGTCTTAATTTGTCAAATACCTTCGGACTTTCGAAAGAATAGGTCATTCCTTCAGAGAAACCACAATATTCCGCAATATCACGTGCCACTGCTTCAATACGAAGTTTAAACGGAAGCTTACCTGTTGTAGCTTCACCTGTAGGCAGAGTAGTCGGAATCTTATCATATCCGAAAAATCTTGCAACTTCTTCTGCAACATCAGCTACATAATGGATATCCTGACGGAAAGTAGGAGCTACGATCTCATTTGTTTTTTCGTCATAGGTCAGTTCTACTTTTGCCAGATAAGCAAGCATTTCTTCCGGTGTCAGGTCAGTTCCAAGAAGAGCATTAATCTTCTCCGGTTTGAAAGGAACTCTGGATGGTTCTCTTACTTCATTGCAGATATCTACCATTCCACCTACGACTTCACCTGCCCCAAGTTCCTCCATCAGCTGGCATGCTCTGTCGATAGCTGCCTGCGCATTGTTCGGGTCAAGACCTTTTTCGAATTTACCGGAAGCATCTGTTCTCAGACCGATTCTCTTGGAAGAAAGGCGGATATTTGTTCCATCAAAACATGCAGCCTCGAAAAGAACAGTTTTTACATCGTCTGTGATCATAGAATTCTCTCCACCCATGATACCGGCAATACCAACTGCTTTCTCACCGTCACAAATCATCAGTACCTGATCATCCATGGTACGTTCCTGTCCATCCAGCGTTACAAATTTTTCATCATTCTCTGCACGACGTACAACGATTTCTTTTCCTGCAATCCTGTCCAGATCATATGCGTGCATTGGCTGACCAAATTCTTCCATTACATAGTTTGTAATATCTACCAGATTATTGATCGGACGGATTCCATTGGAAGCCAGACATCTCTGCATCCATTTCGGAGATGGTCCGATCTTAACATTCTTTACGACTCTTGCGCAGTAACGTGGACAAAGTTTCGGATCTTCTACCGTTACTTTTACATAGTCAGAAGCTTTTTCATCATTTCCCTTACACTCTACAACAGGAGGACAGAATTTCTCATTAAACGTAGCTGCCGCTTCTCTTGCAATTCCCAGTACGCCGTAGCAGTCAACACGATTGGATGTGATTTCATATTCAAAGACAACATCATCCAGGCCCAGTGCCTTGATCGCACTCTCGCCTACAACAGCGTCTTCAGGGAAAATATAGATTCCGTATTCCGGTGCTTCCGGATACATTTCTCTTGTGCTTCCCAGCTCTTCGATGGAACACATCATACCATAGGAATCGATTCCGCGAAGTTTTCCTTTTTTGATCTTGATGCCGCCAGGAGTCATTTTGCCGTCATGACCGCCTGCAACACGTCCGCCGTCAAGAACAACTGGAACTTTCTGTCCACTTGTTCCTGGTTCAATATTAGGAGCACCTGTAACTATCTGAACAGTTTCATTTCCTACATTCACCTGACATACTACAAGCTTGTCTGCATCTGGATGTCTTTCTACAGAAACAATCTGTCCTACAACAATTTTATCCAGATTTTTATCAAGCTCATTAAAACATTCTACCTTAGTACCTGAAAGAGTCATAGCATCTCTGAATTCCTGATTTGTACACTCTAAACCTGGAACAAGGTCCTTTATCCATTTAATAGATGTATCCATACTTATCCTCCACTTATTATTAATTAGAACTGCTTTAAGAATCTTGTATCATTCTCGTATAACAATCTCATATCATCGATTTCGTATTTAAGAAGGGCAACTCTTTCAAGACCTACGCCAAACGCAAAACCTGTATATTTATCTTTATCAATTCCGCACATTTCAAATACATGTGGGTGAACCATTCCGCAGCCAAGTATTTCAATCCAGCCCTCACCCTTACAAAAACGGCATCCCTTGCCGCCACATTTAAAGCAGCTTACATCCATCTCGGCACTAGGCTCTGTGAATGGGAAATGATGTGGTCTGAACTTAACCTTAGTATCTTCACCGAATAACTCCTTAGCGAATTCTGCAAGTGTTCCCTTAAGGTCAGCAAATGTTATGTTCTCATCAATTACAAGACCTTCAACCTGATGGAAGCAAGGTGAATGGGTTGCATCAACTTCATCTGCTCTGTATACACGTCCAGGTGAAATCATTCTTATTGGAAGTCTGCCTTTTTCCATAACTCTTGCCTGAACAGGAGCAAGCCATAACGGAAGGTTACCCTTTGTCTCCTCAAGTATATATGCCATAAATCTGTCAAGGGAACCAAGTATAGCTCTGTGAAGTACAACTGGTGTCTTCTTCTCGCCATCCTTGTCAACATATGAAAGGTTGAACTTGGCTGGAAGACAGAAGTCTAACTGGCATGTAGATAATGTGATTTCATTACCAACAGCCGGCTTAACATTAACATCAAGCTTAGGACCGTAGAATGCAGCTTCACCGATTTCTTCTGTATATTCAATACCAAGACTGTTCATAACATCTCTTAAAGCATTTTCAGCCTTATTCCACATTTCATCATCATCGTGGTACTTAGTCTTATTTTCTGGATCCCTAAGTGAAAGAACACAACGGTAATCTGTAATTCCAAAATCCTTGTATGTTGAGAATATAAGGTCAACTACCTTAGATATTTCATCTTTAATCTGCTCCGGTGTTACAAAAAGGTGGGCATCATTCTGGCAGAAATGTCTTCCTCTTTCAATACCCTTTAATGTTCCACTTGACTCATATCTGAAATCGTGTGCTATTTCACCAATTCTTATAGGAAGATCCTTATATGAGTGAAGTCTGTTAGCATATATCATCATATGATGAGGGCAGTTCATTGGTCTTAATACAAATGCTTCATCATCAACTTCCATTGCTGGGAACATATTTTCCTTATAATGATCCCAATGTCCTGATGTCTTATAAAGATTAACTGTACCAACACAAGGTGTCATAACGTGCTGATATCCAAGCTTTCTTTCCTTATCCTTAATATAGTTCTCAAGCTCCTGCCATATTATATAACCCTTTGGTAAGAACATTGGAAGTCCACGTCCGATAAGGTCGTCAACCATAAAGAGTTCCATATCCTTACCGATTTTTCTGTGATCTCTTTCCTTAGCTTCTTCAAGCTCCTGAAGGTGTGCTTCAAGTTCTTCTGGTGTTGGGAAACATACACCATATATTCTCTGGAGAACCTTATTATTGCTGTCGCCCTTCCAGTAAGCACCAGAATGTCTGAGCAACTTAAAATTACGGCATAACTTAACATTATCAACGTGTGGTCCACGACAGAGATCTGTAAAATCTCCCTGCTCGTAGCAAGTTATTGTTCCATCTTCAAGATTAGATATAAGGTCTAACTTATACTCATCATCCTTGAACATTTCCATAGCTTCCTCTTTAGAGATTTCCTTACGGATAATCTTCTTTCCTGACTTAGCTACCTTCTTCATTTCCTTTTCAATCTTAGGAATATCTTCATCTCTGATAACATCATCTCCAAGATCCACATCATAGTAAAAACCTTCTGCTACAACTGGTCCAACCCAGAATTTAGCTTGTGGATAAAGATGCTTAATTGCCTGTGCCATTAAATGTGCACAAGAATGGTTTAATGTGCTTAACTGTTCGTCTTCTTTAAAATTAACCATTATTATTAATCTCCTTTGCGTATTAGTCCGGACTTAGTTACCTGTTAAATGTGCTTTTTACCTGACATATAAAAAGCACCCACAAGGTACACTCTGCCATATACCTAAGGGTGCATTTGCACGGTTCCACCTTATTATTTCACTCTTACAGCCTGTAACGTATGCCACACGGTAACGCTTCAAGATTATATATTATAATCTCTTCTACGCACAGCTCAGGAATGGTCTTCATATAATAGTCACATAAGCTGATTTCACCACTACAGCTCTCTCTGTATGCTCCGCATATACTACTTTTTCCGTCATTGCTTTTATTTATTCAATCTGTCTGTCATTGTACCACGACACTTTATTTAAGGCAATACCTGAATTAAAATACAATTTACAAAATATAATTTATAAAATACAGCTCTTTAAATATAATTTTATAAATGTATCTCTACAATTCAAGCTTTCCCTGATTACATATTTCAATTCTTACCTTACATTCACTCATCTGCTGCCCATTAACATCCATGGTGTATTCGAGTGCTATATTAATCTTATCTTCATCCCTTTCTATATCCAGCATGCTTGTATATATAGACATCGCAAGGCCTCCATAAGGTGTGTTATAACAGCTTACAGTCTTTTTATCCTGTATGAACTCCATAATTGTTGTTATTGCACCTTTTTTACTTATCTCAACTCTGTCCTCTGATATTTTAATAAGCGTGTCAGATTTTGCACTTTCTCCATCATACACTTCTTCATAGCGTATATATTCCTTGCCTGCCCTCCTAGTGTATCTTCCAACGCTTATTATCTCAATATCTTCTGCCTCTTTATAAGCATCGCCCGCCTCTTGTGCCGACAGTCCTCTTATCTTAACATATACCTTATCATTCATATTCTCGTGTGTACTCCCTTTCTTATTCTCTGATTATTGATAAATATAATCACCCTATATCAGTAATTTCCTGATACTTACAATCTTTTTATGCTTATAATTACTGAATGTCAACAATCGCCTTATATCCATAATCTTCTGATACTTACAATTATTTTATGTTTATAATTAATTTTACATTATTTTACAGGTTATTTTACATTTACAGCTTATTTCTTATTTAAAAATTTAAGATACTTGAATCTGTACTGTACCTTTTCTCCAGACACTACCCTGTACTCATCTTCTGTCAGTACATTTTTAAGCTCATCCTTTGACTCATCCGGCACAACACCATATACTGCATCCACAAAACATAATGGTGGATATAATACGCACCACCAGTTCCTGCCTGAAGCCTCTCCTATATCTATTCTAAATGCCTCATATTCCCCTGGCGGAAATGTCATATCCCCGTAGCTTTTCATCGGAAAATAGCAATTTTCAAAATAAACGCTTACATCTTCCTTACTTCCAAGGCTCCTAAGCTTATCAACAGCAACATTCTTTATATTATCACTCTCATCACTTAAAATCTGTCTTGACTCCTCTAATGATACGGATTGTGAAAGCTTCGGACTTATATAATCAAGCACCGCTGCCTTAACAAGCATTTTATTATTCTGTGCCTCCTCAGAGTCGTCATTCGCCCTTATGTGAAATCTTATAATCTGCGAAGCTATATCTTTTTGCATAAATGCTGCATAAGTATCACTATACAATCGTATTCCTACAATTACAAGCATAATAATGCTTAATGCCAGTATAATATAAGTTGATTTTGCACTTTTTTCATTTAATTTTAACATATATACCCCCTTGTTTGCTGGTAGTTTCTGGATGGTTCTGGGAAACGGAAATGGTTATGCACGGAAGGTGTGACGGACGGATAGTGTTAGTGTGACGGACGGACGTTGTTACATACGGACGTTGTGAGGACTTACTATATTACCGCTGGGCACGCTTGCGCTACTTGAAACCGTAGCGGACACGTAAGCGGCTAAGGAACAGCCGCTAAGTGCCGACGGTTTCAACAGGACCCAGCTTGCCACACTTCCGACAACCTGCCACCACCAGAAATAACTTTCCATTAAATTATCCACTCACCTAAAGTCTTTCACCCCTGCGTGCTACACTTAAACGAAAGCGGGTCGCCGTTGCTTTTGCTGCTTTTTAACATCCCCGCCACAACCTTTAAGATGTACCAGATAATTTATATGGAAATTATCCCCAAAAAATAAAAAGCTATACCCACCCCTATCATTTTCATAGTATGGTGAATACAGCTTTCAGTTTTCAATAAATCACAATTTTATTTAATTATATGTTAAGAAGTCTTATAATTCCCTTTTCCTGATTAGTAATATGCTGTCTTACTATAACCTTGGCTTTCTCGACATCCTTATCGGCAAGCTGCCTGATTATATCGTTATGCTCACTTATAAGTATAGAATGTGTTCTTGCATCTTTAACATATTCAAGACGATATCTGTACATCTGCTCACTAAGACTGTTGACAAGCTGGATAAGTCTCTGGTTGTCTGTCATTGAATATATAATATTATGGAATGCCACATCTGCATTAACTATAGCAACTACATCTTTAGATACAATAGCGGCTTCAAATACCCTGTTAGCTGTCTTTAATTCCTCTATATGTTCAGGTGTTACATTCTTGCAGGCAAGTGTTGTAGCAAGTTCTTCTAATGCCGAACGCACCTCAAGGACATCTCTCATATCCTTTACAGTTATATGTGCAACCTCAGCACCTTTTCTTGGAATCATAATAACAAGACCTTCAAGCTCTAACTTTCTGATTGCTTCTCGTATAGGTGTACGGCTTACTCCAAGCTTGTTAGCAAGCTGTATCTCCATAAGTCTTTCGCCAGGTTCCATCTCTCCTGTAAGAATAGCCTGTCTTAATGTATTGAATACAACATCTCTTAATGGAAGGTATTCGTTCACATCCATTTTTAATTCGCCTTTCATTGTCTAATCCTCCGTGTAGTAATTTAATTAAATGTCTCTGTTATATATACCTGTCTTGCATCTCCCTGACGCTTTAAATATTCTTTACAATTAAGTGCTGTCTGCTCATCAGGAAATATTCCAAATACTGTAGGACCACTTCCACTCATCATAGCATTGTATGCACCCTGACTTATCATATCCTTCTTTATCTTATCTATAACCGGATACAACGGAATAGTCACATCTTCTAACACATTGCCCATACGCTCGGCAATCTTTATTACACTGCCCTCATTAATTGCCTCTATAATTCCGTCTATATCAGGATGCTTTGTGATTGCACCTGAATCCAGACTATCATACACCATCTTAGTCGATACATTAATAGGTGGCTTTGCTACAACCATATGACAAAATGGCATAGGTGCAAGTCTTGTAAGCTTCTCTCCTATCCCTTCTGCAAGTGCAGTTCCTCTCATAATACAGTATGGAACATCAGCTCCAATCTTAACTCCCTGCTCCATAAGCTCCCTGTTAGAAAGTCCAAGATTGAACAGCTTATTGATAGCAAACATAGCAGAAGCTGCATCTGTACTTCCTCCAGCCATACCTGCTGCTATCGGTATGAACTTATTAAGGTCTACCTCTATTCCCCCCGAAAAGCCATACTCATCTTTCATAAGCTTGTATGCTTTATATATGAGATTATTCTCATTAACCGGAAGAAACTTAAGATTAATATCAATCCTTATATCGTCTTCTGGTATCTTATTAATTATAAGACGGTCATATATACCTACTGTCTGCATAACCATTCTTACATCGTGATATCCATTATCTCTCTTTCCTAACACATCAAGTCCAAGATTAATCTTGGCACGTGCCTTTAATCTAATTGAGTCCATATTCATATCTCCAATATTGTATACATACATCTATTATATAAAACAGATTGTACAAAATCAAGTACATACTTGCATTTTCATATGATTATTACTAATCACTAGAAAATATATCCTGCAGAATGAATTATATATAACTATGCTGCCATTTTTATTAACAAAAAATTCCCGAAACCAGAACAATCCGGCTGGCTTCGGGAACATTTATAGGGAGCACAATATTTACTTGTAATCTGATTAATTAACTGTCTGTATATTTGAAGAAACTTTTATATCTGAATCAGCCTCATTAAGAGACTTTACCTTTTCGTCTGAATTATTGCCTTCATCCTGTGTCTTTTCTATTTTAATAGTTGATTTCTTCCATATTCCTGTCCAATAGAGTATGTAGAGTATCAATGCTGATGTGGCATTACTTACAACTACCGCATACCACACACTCTCAACACCCATTCCAAGCACATTAGCACATACCCACAATGTCAGAAACCTGAATATCCATATTCTTGTCGCATCAACTGCCATTGTTATCATGGTATGTCCACAGCCCTGAAATAACCCCTGCGTTACATTATAAAATGCATTCGTCCAGCAGCATATTGCCATAATTGACAGGAACTGTGTCGCAAGAGGCACTACCTGTTCATCTGATGTGAAAAATCTTACCATTGGTTCTGCTATGAATCTTCTTGAAAGTATCATTCCACATATGAATAAGAATACAGCTCCTATTCTCAGTGCAATATGGTATGACTTATCAGTTCTTTTAATATTGCCTGCACCCATATTCTGACCGACTATTGTAGATATTGCAGAGCCTATTCCATTTGCCGGCATTGTAATAATACTGTTAATCTTATTACCAATACCATAAGCGGTTGTAGCTGTCGGACCATAGGCATTAACATTTTTAGTCATAAGAAGAAATCCGAACTGCATTGTACTTCCACCTATTGCAGTTGGCAGACCAATTTTTAATATAGCAAGAACTTTATTCTTATCAAATTTGAAGTTCTTAAAGTTAATTCTGACAAGCTGGTTATTTCCCCTAAGTACTAGAACTCCAATAATCGCACTCGGTATCTTAGCAAGCAGTGTAGCAAGTGCCGCACCACCTATTCCCCAGTTGAATATAACAAGGAATAATGGGTCAAGTATCAGATTGATAGATACCCCAAGTATATTAAGAAGCAGAGGTCTTACTGTGTCGCCCTGTGCCTGCTTGACCGAAGTAAACAGATTAATCATAAAAAGAAATGGAAGGTCTAACACTACAATTCTTATATATGTAAGTCCATATCTATATATATCACCATCAGCACCAAGCCATTTTACAAGTCCTGGTGACACAAGCCAGCATATAAATGCACATACAACCGAAAATCCAAGCGATGTTATACATATATGATTAGCCATAGAGTTCGCCTGTTTGTCTTCTTTCGCACCAAGGTACTGCGATATAAGGATAGCACCCGCTGTCGTTATGCCTGCTCCAAAGTTAATAAGAATATTCTGGAATGGTGACACAAGCGTTATAGCTGCCTGATTAGCTGTTCCTATCTTTCCAAGCCAGAACGTATCTGTAAGATTATACATTGACTGTATAAAGCTGTTAATCATAACTGGTATTGCCAATGTAAGAATTGCCCTGATAAGATTCCCGTTAAGAATCATATCTCTCTTGCCAGCACTTATTGGTCGTGCCATATTTAATCCCTTCCTTCCCAATAATCTATTGCATTTTCTCTCTTTTTTATATAATATATTAGCATAAAAAACAGTGATTTCCACTTATAAATACTATTATTTAATTAACTTTACAGAAAATGTATCCTAATTTCTTACATAAGTATTTTTATATATACTTTTTTACACTGGAGGCTTAATATGATACAGGATATGCAGAAGAATTTTGAAATCAAAAAAATTAAACGCTCGGCATTTAAAGCTAAAAAGGTTCACTCACACCCTTTTCACGAACTTTTTTATCTTGCCCGCGGTGAATGTACGGCATTTATCAGCCACAATATATACAAATTCCACCACGGAGATATTGTAATCGTCCCTGCCGGAACAATCCACAAGACTGATTATACAGGAAAAGGTATGCACGAGCGAATTGTAATAAGCTTTAAGCCAACCGTCACAGAATGGCTCAACAATGTTGTCGGCACGGATATCGTATCTGATGTTATGCAGGCAGGTGTTATCTCAATACCCGAAAAACGAAGAGATTATATA
>ERZ840407.617-NODE-617-length-22998-cov-2.520202_pt1 | contig 22998 bp, 19 predicted proteins | sample MGYA00519877_ERZ840407 | MGnify/ENA primary metagenome ERZ840407 (study PRJEB31850, sample SAMEA3708875) | human gut metagenome | biome: human gut; feature: human-associated habitat; material: faeces | place: China | collected 2014 ...
GAATCTATGTCAAAACTCTCGACTTATATACAGATTTCAAAAATATTGCATCCCAATTAGATGAAATAATAAGCTATATAAAGATACATTAAACACATATAGACTCATTGTGTATCTTAAGCATCATCCAATGAATCACAAGATTATAAACAAATATTTGTCTCGCTAGCCCCCCCTAATTACAATAGATGACCTTTATAAAACACTCAACTTCGTTTATAACATTATTTCCCTAAGGAAGTTGTAGATGAATTGATTTCCTCAAAAACAAAGAAATTGATTGGCTAAAAATAGAGATAAAAGACCTTAAACAAGAAAGAGAAACCTTGCTGCAAATAATCAGGGATATGTATTGAGTATCCCTAATTACCAATTGTTGATAAGAAATCCCCATAACATACAAATAAAACAATCCCAACGCTTCCCATTCCCAAAATAAAGTCCTACTTTTGTGAAGAATTCTGTTTGCTATATTTACAACAGTATTTCACAAATAAAATAAGCCCAACAAGATGAAAGAAGAACCCGACAGTCTGTCTGTCCCTTACAATTTTGCCCGTTGCTTCAACGCTCAATGTCCACAAGCCCCCAAATGCCTGCGCCACATAGCTACACAACTTGATACAGCCGACAACCTATATATCACTATCATTAATCCGGCACGTTATCCTGCGGATGGAAACCAATGCGAATGTTTTAAAACTACTGTAAAAGTCCATGTGGCATGGGGACTTAAACAGTTGCTTAACAGAATTCCTTATGAGGATGCGGTCAGTATCAGAATACAAATGGTAGGACACTATGGAAAAACGGGATATTATCGGTTCTATCGTGGAGAACGGGGGCTTATGCCCAAAGACCAAGCCTACATCAGACAACTATTCCGTAATAAAGGAATAAAAGAAGAACCAACTTACCAACGTTACACAGAAGAATATATTTGGTAAGTTGCTGTCATCTGTCACAGTTTAGGAGTTAATAGTTTAGTAATGAACCGATAAGACTGTGACAGCAAGAGGTGACAGCAGGGTGATGGCATTTTTGCCATCACCTGGTTATCAGTCTTACAACATGATAAAGTGTACCGCTACGCGTATGTTTGGAAGGTATTTCTTGCTTTTTCAGTATTCTTCCGAAAGAATTAACCCTCTTGACAGACATCGGGATTGAACTGCCTTTTTGAATATCTTCCATAATCTCCGCTGGAGACAACCACTCCCCTTCTTCAGGCTGTGCGGCACGAAAATAACGGAAGAAAAGTTGCTCTTCCGGCGGGACTTGTTCAAATTCACGGTTGTTTTCCACCATGATCTTTTCTTCCTCCTGGTCGAACCAGTAACGTTCGCCATGTTCCAATTCGTACATAGCTTGTGCGTAAAGCTGCTCATAGTCTATCGGACGGTTGGTGTCAATCACTCCGGTCACTTCGATGCAAATAAAACGACGGCTGCCGGAAGGGTCGGTCAACAAGTCTTTTTGGTTGCTTGTGGCTATGAATGAGGCGTAACGACGCATTTCAAGCACGGCACTGCCATGAGGTTTCTTCACATTCAGTACAGGCTTTTGCAGAATATGTTTCAGGAAACCTTGTTGTGTCGAACTTACCTGGTCAAATTCATCGATATTGATAAGTGCAAAACGATTGAGGTAAAGTTCGGCATCTTTCTTTCGGGAAAAATCAATACTGTCGGTATAATAGGAACGCTCGGAAGGGGGCATTATGCTCCGGCAAAAGGTGGATTTACGTGTTCCTTGCGGTCCGACGAGTAAGGGCGAAACACTGTTTGCATACTTTTTATTGCTTCCTTTCCAATGAGAAACCATATTGAGGAACCAACGGTGGAACAAATCCATCCAATACGGATTCTTACAAGGAACGGTGGCTGCCAATGCACGAATACGGTCTTTACCGTCCCAAGCAGGAAGCCAGTAGAGAAAATCTTCCAACGGATTGAATACAGGCACACGGTTGGAATAGATATAACGACTGATATCCCTGTCCCACAACGGAATGCCTTCCATCTGCGCATCCAAGGCAATGCTGTTCAGCGCACGCTTGTCGAGAGGATTGAAGCGGAAACGGAAAGAAAGCCTTTCACGATATTCTACCTCACCAATTTGGGTGTTATGGCGGAATTCATAGCGGCGTTTCATGAATTCTTCAGTCTGCAAGGCGAGTTGCTGCTCTTTGCTTAGGCTGATATTCTTGCCGAAGCCTTTGCACTCGGTATATATATTGCCAATCATTTGCCGGATAAGTTCTTCCTGTTTATACAGATAGAAGTGGAAAACAGTACGTTTCACGACTTCTTCTTGCGGAAGTCCCGAAGCAAAACAGTTTTTGGCCAGTTGGACAACTAAAGGATGCCATGTGTCTTCGCGCAATTCGAGTCCCGCTTCCCGGAGATCGGCATACGCTTTCCGAAAAGCGGCTTCGAAAAGCATCAAGAAGGCATTTTCCGCATCATATCCCGGTACGGCACGGGTCAATGGAGATTTTTCTGCTTGAACCGATTCCCGGAAAGTGGTTTCTTCGGGCATTGATGACGGTTGGGAGAGATAAAACTGGACTGAATCCGGACGATATATGATGTCCGGGTCGTAGGATAAGCGCGAATATTGTTCCAGAGTCGGTTCTTTGGGAAGTATATCGAACGGGATTTGGGGCTGATAACATTTCACAGCCAGCCGATAAGCATGGGCGTGGAATAGTTCCGCTTCTTCCCGTGTTTTGGGAAGGGAGTTGTCCGGTCGAGTAAAAGTAGTCCATATTTTCACCGTTTTGCCACTTGAACCCATGAAAGCACAACGGGTTTGCGGTTGCTCGCAGGCTTTTTGTTTCACTAAAGCTATTTCCGACTTATTGGATAAGGGACCGACAGTTAGTTCTACAATACCGTTGTAGGTTTTCATCTGTTTCTGACCGTTTACTTTTCGGAATTCGGCGGCAGGAATTATTTGGGGCAGTTTATCGGCAAACGTACACCGCTCATCGGAAAGGGTATATCGCAGATGCTCTCTGAATGTAGAAACAGGACGGGATTTTATTTCTGTCTTTATCTTATTTACAAGTATATCAAGATCCATTACGCTGAGCGCTATCGTATCTTCGTTCTTACGAAATTGAGTAATTTTCATTAATTTGATAATAATTTGTTTTGTCAGCGTCTTTGTGATCGTTGAGACTGCTAAATTAGTCATAATATCCGAAACCGGCAAAGAAAACAAGTTTTAATACAGAAAATTATTGATATATCAAGCATCTCTTTAACCGAAAGAAACGGGATTGCCACCACTCTATTACGGGGCAAATTAGTTTTCTCTGCTTGAAACTAGAGTTCCAGTTAAGAGAAACTATAGTTTCATCGGTAAGAAACTAATGGTTTCAAGCAATTGGAACTATAGTTTCAAGCGTATGAAACTAAAGTTTCGCACCTTGAAACTGTTGGTTTCAAGGCAGGACACAACTCATAAGTACGAGGATAATAAATTGAACTACTAATCCATTGATGGCTGATACTATTTATTTTCGAGCAGCGTCTTTATTTTGTCTTTGTTTTCTAGGTGACAGCATTATTGCCATCACACTGCTGTCACACTGTGCTGTCACACTATTAAATACTTATACTCTGCAAGTTAGATTATAATCTGTGACAGATGACAGATATATTTTATTTTTTATTTCATAGAGATGCTGATATGACTAATTTAATACTTTATATATCCTTCTTGTTCATACGCTTTCCCATATTTATGAATCATTGCCACCAATGGCCTTAAACGTTCGTCAGAAACCAACATAGCCCTATAACGCAAATACTGATTATCATAAAGCTGCCGGTTTCCGTCCTTGAGGCGTTTCTTCACATCCGCAGGAATGAAAAATTCCGCACGGTTGCCCAATTTGACATAGAATTCATTTAAAAAGATAGAAATGCCAGCCAAATCTATGTCTCCGAAATGAATATAGCGATTGGGAATTATCTTTAGCCAGTTACACAAATCCTTCGATTGCGGATAACGGGACACGAAAAGAACTTTCATTCCTTCAAACAAGTATTTTTGGGCACGGATATGCTGGAAATTCTCTCCATTCTCTATACCCACTACTACAACATCTTCAGGAATACGGAAATATTCGTAATCCTGCATGAAAATAGAAGTGCCTTGCAAGGGAGAAAGCACACATGGTTCGCCATGAAAAGTAGCTTCTATAGGCGTATAACAATTGAGGAGAAAACCTTTGAACGTACGGGTATATCTCAATTTAGAGTCCCCCGCCTTCGCCACTTGCTCCGAACGCGACACTTCATCCGGACAGTTCTTCATCTCAATCCAATCTTCCAGCTCCATGCCGGAAGTATAATTCTGGGAGATGTAGATACGGCATCCTTCCGGGTCAATCATACGAAAACTACGCTTACTCCCTCGGGGAACAATAGTGATGATTCCCTCATCCATTAATCTATTTGCTATCAGTCCATCAAACTTTGTGTAAGGTATGAGCTCACCGCCCAGCATTTTCAGAACTAGCCTCGCCATTGCCAATGTAAATAAACTGCCACTCATTTTTCTATCTTATTATAGGTTAACAATGGGACAACCTGTGTATTTGACCGCCCGTCTTTACTCAATAAATAGGTATAACGATAATCTTCCACATTGTAAGTAGTGGGAGAACTGTTTACCAACAAAATATTCCGGCAATTGGCAAAGTCCAAAATACCTTTCACATTGTTGGGGTGTAACTTGCCTATTTCATCCATCATACAATGGATTTTAAAGTCACCAAACTTACGTGACGCCTTTTCTTTGAATACATTAATCAGCATGATATTGACCATCGCTTTCACCAGAATGTCCGTACCGTCAGAACCTACATTGGCAATCTTCTCCACCCATCCCGTGTCATTATCATTCTCTTTCACGCGGAACTCCAGTTTGAATGTATCGGCAAGCGCCAACCGCCTGCGTCCCGGATCGTCGAGCAGGAATTTCATAAACGACAACAAATGCCGGACAGCCACCGCATTGACATCTTCACGGGAATCCTGCGAGAACAAGTCAACCTTTCCCATATTATATTGGTTCTCATCGCTAAACCGTTTAATCTCCAACAATAGCTGCATTAGTTTATCGCTGCTCTGAAGCGGGCGAAGAGCTATTTCCTTTATTACTCCGGCAAAATTCCGCTTGACAAAATCGTCGTTGATATCCTTTATTGTTCTGTGTATCTCGCTTTCATTACGGGTCAGTCCTCCCACTTCCTGCGAAATCCGGCGGATTATATCCGTATACCGTTCACTGATATGTTTCTGATAATCGGAAATCTTATCATTATCCACAAACTCGCACAAATTGGAAGCGAAATCATAGTAATCCTGTTCTCCAACCAGTTCCGTACGGAAATGAAACGTGTTTTTTGACGAGAAGTTTCCATTGAACTGCGTCACCGCTTTCTTGAATTCTTCTGTTTTTCTGATAGTGGATACGATGAGCGACTTCAACTCTTCCACAATAACATCGCAATTTTTCCGAGTAGGCTTCTCTCCTATTTCTATCACAGAAGGCGGACAAAAAGTTTCATCTTTCCGGAACATATCCACTTTTTTCAATCCGTCCTCCAATAAGTGCAATTCTTTGCCAATCCGCTCGAGATGCTCGTCCGCCCCTTTTTTCTGAACCTGCAACTTCTCCTTTTTCAGAGCGAAACGTTCGTCCAATGCAACTAGCTTCGCATCCAGTTCTTTCTTCCTGCTTCGCGTAGCAGGTTCTTTATCAAACAGTTCCTCCTTGTCTTTTTCATAATAAAGAACTTGCGGACGGGATTTGCCAATATAATCCAATTCTTTATTTATTTCGGCAAGCCTGTCATCATACTTGCGGATAGTGACCGTATCAGCACCCTTTCCATTCAATTCATTCTCCTGCGCCTGCTTCAATTCCTTTTTCCGCTCCGCAGTTTGCTGTTTCATCCGCTCTATCTCTTGCTGAATGCCGGCAACAAACTCCTCCAGTTCCTTGCGGAGTTCCGTCCTGCTGTCATTATACACTTTCCGGCAGGCTTTCAACAGTTTTTCCCGTTCCGCCAAATGCTTCTCCTTCTCTCCTTCCGCCACATAAAGACGATGTCCGATTTCATTCAGTTGCGCCTGCAATTCTTCGGTACATCCTCTTTTCCATTCCTCTTCCTTCGTCTTCCATGAGGCGTAATCAGCCTGCAAATTCTTCAATTTTACAGGAATCTGCATTCGCTCGGCTTCCATCAGATGTTGTTCTTCCAAAATACTATGTATTTGCTTCGAATACTTCTTCTCCAAAGAAGAAACAGCTTCCCCCTCTTCTTCCGTCAGTCGGGTGAGACGGTCGGTACAGAGTTGCCGGGCTGCTTGTTGCCTGTCGCGCTCCTGCTTCATTTCCTCGGGAGTGCGGACAGAACGCTCGATTGCTGTCAGATTGAGTGAAACGCCGAACAAAGTAGCTTCCTTATTCACTAATTGAGGTTGCAGTTCATTGTTATACAACACCAGTTCCTCATCCGCCACCTTGCCTATCGTCTCTTGCCAATCCGGTTTGTTCTTCTCCAGCCATTCACACAAAGAACCTTTTCGTTTCTCAATCAAGGCATCCAATGTTTGCAACTGTTCTTCAATCGCGCTCCGTTCTTTACGAACGGTCTCCATCTTTGCCTGAAATTCCCATTTCAATTTTTCCACTTTCCATTCACACTCCTGCCTCAACTGCTTTATTTCTCCTTGTTGCTGACGGATGCTATGTTCCAGTTCCTTGTCCTTTTTGCGCAGTTCGTTGATGCCGTCTTCACAATCGGACATTTCCTTTTGATGGGGATGTTCGTATTTCACCTTTTGAAGTTTCAGGTTGCACTGTGCCTGTTCGTCACGCAACTGCCGGATACGATTATCCACTGTCTGCACTTTCTCTTCTTGCGTTGCCCTTACTTTCTCTTCTTCCACACGAAGTTGTTGCATCAATTCTTCCTGCTTGCCGGCAATCTCCGCATTCCGAGCATTTATCCGTGCTTGCTGGCTATTCTCAAAAGTACGGAAATCAGCTTCCAGTTTCTCAAACAGCAATCGGTACTTACTCAATACATCCTCATAAGCCCTTGTCAGTTCCGATTTCATATTCCGGACTTGTTCAAGTTCCTGAACCAATAATTCTTCGCAAGATACCCGTTTGATGATTTCTTCAATCTGCATCTGCTCGTAATGCAGACGTTTCTCACGCATCTTTTTGAGCAAATCGTTTATTATACCTATATCCCTAATCAAGCCATCACGCTCATTGGTGTACTTTTGTTGCAGTTCACCCATAAGCCGCAGCAACCGTTCACGTTCCGTCTCGGCTTTAGCCTGTTCTTCCTTCACTAACGGAATCTCATGCAAAGCCTGTTTCTCCGCAAAGTTAAGCTCCGCACGCCCTTCACCAATCTGCTTTTGAGTATAAATCAAGTCACGATAGGCGTTCATTACTTTCTCCGCCATCTTCCGGACAGGCACTTCTCCATTCTTGTTCTTTGTAAACCAAAGCATCACATCCCTGTATTCCTGCTCGAATTCCTTTATCTGGCTACGATAGAAGTCCAAATCGACAGAAATATCCTCATCACTCATCGAACGGATAATGGTATCTTTTATAAAATCAGCATCCAGTTTGGAATTTAAAAAGACGTTCTGTATCGTACGGGGAATATTCTGATATTTTGCACTTTCCACAATGGCAAACTTGCGGTAGGGTATCATTTCGTGCTTGCGGTTATTACCGAAAATAATGTCCCGATACATTTCATAGCTAGTCACTTGTGCAGTAATTTGAATCTTCGAACCGATATGTTCGCGGATGCGTCCCCACTCGGAATGTACCACATTGTGTTCGTCAATGAACCAGTCCTGTTGGAATGGCGCATCAATAAAACGGAAAAACACCCGTCCCTGGGATTTGGCAGCTACCACACAATACGCCCCATTCTCCCGCATCACCTCATAGATAATGTAAGAATTGGCGTATGGAAAGTAAAAAGCATCGAAGCTTTTCTTCTCCTTCGGAATGCCTAGTCTTAGTTTGTCAGCATTATAAAAGAATAGGATGGCACGGAGCAGCGTACTCTTACCGACACCTTGCGTACCTATAAAATGTACGTTCCCATCCAACTTCACTTCCGCATATGGAATATGGGCACTGTTCAGAAAAATAATCTTATTCAGGTATCTCATCTTGCACCTCCTCTGAAATTGTGATACAATCAACCAAGTCCTCCATATAATGGAAAGCCGACAATACTTTATATGTCCCGTCGAGTTCGTTTTCTTTCTCTATCAGTCCTATGCTCTCCAGTTCTTTCAGCAGTTTGCCGACTACCTCATCATATTTCTTCTTATCCGAAAACAGTTTGGTCGCCTTTTCTTTCAGTTCGATATCGCATCCTATCTGAATCTCAATATCAGCGGCACGGAACAGGAATCCCGGGCCGAATGCCGAATGATAGGTTTTCAGGAAACTCAGGTAATCAATCCACTTCTGAATCGCCTCCAGTTTACGTTCCAAATCGACTTTCGATTCCTTGCGGGTAAAGTAGTAATAACCGTCACCGCCTTCCAGATAGAAGCCGATACCTTTGTAATAATCATAATAATCGGGTAAATCTTCCTCAATGGCATCATACAAGCGTTTTACTTGGGTAGAGACACTGTTGGAAGAAATGAATCCCCCTTTGCTAAGTATATTAAATATCTCTTCAGTGTATTTCATGTTCATCTGTTTTTAGTATTCAGCATAGATTATTTGGCATATATTAAAGGGTATTCCACTTCGTCGGAGATTTCATAAGTATCCGTAAAGCGAAGTTCGTCGGCATACTGTGATGCCAGTTGGCAGAAAAAGATTAATTTCTCTCCACGTGTCACCTCTTTCCGGTAGCGATAGTTCATCACAAAAGAGAACAGATGGGTGCTGGATGCCATAAATGAATTATGCACCTCCTGCAAGTTTACGGTATCTATCATTTGCGACTGCCCATCCAGGTATCCTTCCGGAATGGCATCTGCCAGTTGTTTCATTCCTTTCGGAGAATTTCTCTGCCGCGCGACAAGTTTCTTCAAAATCTGAAAAGCCTCATCGGAAGTCCGTAGATTATCAATGGAAAGCTTGATGCGATAACCAACCTGCGGCTCCATCCAGACGGGATTCTTTTGCGCTGCAACCGAACGGATACTGGTATGTTCTTCCAACAGAAACTGATCTTTCAAGTACTTCAACTTCTTTACTTTCTCAAAGATACGGTTCTGATAATCTATCAGATTCAGATAATGGATGATTTGTTTCTGGATTTCAATCAGGTTATGGTACGAGTCATTTAGCTGAAGTTTCACGTCACTTACTACATTCCGCATTTGTACGTCCATCGCCACCCGGAAAAAAACAGGCTGTCCGTAGTCTATCAATTCCTCACTTTTACGGATCAGCAGAGCAATATTGTTCCGTTTCTCATCAAGGCGGACAAGTTTGGTTTTCTTTATCTTATAATTCGGTTCGTTCTTATAAGTATTATCCATGTTCCTTTTCAAATCCATCACATTGCGGACTGTAGTCAGAGCGATGTTTTTCAGGCAGCGTTTCACTTCACGCTGGTAGTTGTATTTACGTTGTTCGTTATTCTCTTTCAGATAATAGTCAATATTTTCATTCAGTCGCGTCAGGTAATCCTGCACGAAAGATACATTGATTTCTTCATTTACTTCGAGCACATCTTCAAAGAATTTCAGATAAATATCCTCCATTTCAAGGAAGTCGCCAGTGTCCCGGATGACTCCATAGTCTATCAGATAGCGGATACGCTCTTCTTTGTACTCTGTCATTTCAAGCGCATAATCGTAGCGGAACGAAAGAGATTTCCGTTTAGCAAACATTTCTTTCAGAAGTTCTTTCTCCCTGTCCAGACTTTTGACAAGTTCTTCTATAGAACGAAAAGTGCTCATATTAGTTTTGTCTTTTAATGGTGTTTACTACTTCCAAATATTTACATAGTATATATTTCAGTAATAAGATATCACAAAAATAACATAAATGAAATAGTAAACCTAATTTCTGTATCAATATTTTTATTACTACAAAAATTAAGAAACTAACTCTACATATTCATTATACAACTATAAAATTCAAGTAAGAATTTGCAAAGGCAATTACTATTTATACCTTTGTGACTTCAATAGAGAATATGATTTCAATAGAGAATTAGTAACCCGTTAAAAGAGGAAATTGATTATGCGTTCATTCATAGTGCTTCTTTGTTTAGTACCCACCCTCCTGTTTGCCCGACAAACTCAACTTGAGACACAGTTGAAAGAAGCCATCAAGGGAAAGAAGGCCGAAATAGGAATAGCTGTCATCATTGATGGGAAAGATACGATAACTGTCAATAATGATATTCACTATCCACTGATGAGCGTATTCAAGTTTCATCAGGCATTAGCATTGGCAGATTATATGGGAAAACAGAAGCAATCGCTGGAAACCCGGTTACCCATTAAAAAATCGGATTTAAAGCCGGATACTTACAGTCCGCTACGGGATAAATATCCACAGGGCGGAATTGAAATGAGTATTGCCGACCTGCTAAAATATACACTCCAACAGAGTGACAACAATGCCTGCGATATTCTTTTTGATTATCAGGGAGGTCCGGATGCCGTAAACAAGTATATCCATTCACTAGGAATTCGGGAATGTGCCATTGTCGGTACGGAAACTGCCATGCACGAAGACTTGAACCTATGTTATGAAAACTGGACTACTCCGTTAGCCGCAGCCGAATTAGTGGAAATATTCCGTAAGAAGCCATTGTTTCCCAAAGTGTACAAAGACTTCATATTTCAAACAATGGTAGAATGTCAAACCGGACAAGACCGTCTGGTTGCTCCGTTGCTCGACAAAAAAGTAACAGTAGGTCATAAAACCGGAACGGGAGATCTTAATGCGAAAGGACAACAAATCGGTTGTAATGACATCGGTTTCGTTCTTTTGCCCGGTGGACGTACTTATAGTATAGCTGTCTTCGTGAAGGATTCTGAAGAAAATAATCAGGCGAACAGTAAGATTATCGCTGATATTTCCTGTATCGTTTACGAATATATAATGCAGCATTAAGATGGAGACAAAGTACATTCGGTACGAATGAAGATTGAAACAAAGTAATAGAAATTAGAAAATTCATTTATATGAAACTACATCATATCGCCATCTGGACTTTTCGTCTGGAAGAACTAAAAGAGTTCTATGTCCGCTTCTTCGGAGGAAAAAGCAACGAAAAATATATCAATCCCAAGAAAGGATTCGAGTCCTATTTTATCTCCTTTGGAGAGGGAACAGACTTGGAACTGATGAGTCGTACAGATGTACAGAACACTCCCATTGAAGAAAACAGGGTTGGACTGACACATTTTGCTTTCACTTTCCCCAGCCAGGAAGAAGTATTACGCTTCACCGAACAAATGCGTTCGGAAGGATATACCATCGCCGGCGAACCGCGTACTTCGGGAGACGGATACTTTGAAAGTGTAGTCCTCGATCCTGACGGAAACCGGATTGAGTGCGTATATCGGAAAACAGCAAACGAATCGAAAAACAAAGCAAGACAGGAAACTGAAATAGAAAGTATTCCCCCCGTGACGCTCCATACAGAACGTTTATTTCTCCGCCCTTTCGAAGAAAGAGATGCAGAAACATTTTTCGCTTGTTGCCAAAACCCGAATTTGGGGAACAATGCCGGATGGCCGCCCCACCGGACATTGGACGAGTCCCGCCGTATACTCCATTCCACATTTATTAATCAGGAGGGTATATGGGCAATGATAGTAAAAGAAACGCAACAACTGATCGGTTCCGTAGGAATCATCCCCGATCCCAAACGGGAAAACCCACAAGTGAGAATGTTGGGTTATTGGCTCGACGAGAACTATTGGGGCAAAGGATATATGACTGAAGCAGTGCAAAGTGTCCTCAACTATGGCTTTGAAGAATTGCGGCTTAGCCTCATCACAGCGACCTGTTATCCGCACAATAAACGTTCGCAGAAAGTACTGAAAAAGAACGGTTTCATCTATGAAGGTACACTCCATCAGGCAGAACTGACTTATAACGGAAACATCTACGACCACCAATGCTACTACCTGCCCGGCATCTCCCAACCTACTCAGGAAGACTATGATGAAATCCTCCATGTATGGGAAATGTCCGTTCGCCACACGCATGATTTCCTGACGGAAGAACATATCCAGTTCTATAAACCACTGGTACGGAAGCATTATCTACCCGCTGTTGAACTTTTTGTTATCCGGAATGCCAACGGAAAGATTGCCGCCTTCATGGGATTGAGCGACGAACTGATCGAAATGTTATTCGTACACCCCGACGAGCAGGGAAAAGGATATGGCAAACGATTAATGGAATATGCAAGAGACAAAAAACATATGGATAAGGTGGACGTAAACGAACAGAATGAAAAAGCACTCCAGTTCTATCTCCATTTGGGATTCCAAGTCATCGGCAGAGATGAAACGGACAGCATGGGTAAACCTTTCCCCATTCTTCATTTGCAACTGCCAGAAGCTGATTCCACTAATAGAGATTAATTTCCCAAAAACGAAAGCTACATGAACCTACGTGCAAGATTATCCGAACGAGTACACATTGAAGATATCAGAGAGGTACTCCACTTTATACAGGATGATGAACGGCTTAGAGAAGAAATCTACCAACTGATATTCGACGAAGACGCTATCGTCTCCTATCAGGCATTGTGGGTATGTACGCATTTCTCAAAGGCAGATGTAGCATGGTTGAGCCGGAAACAAGAAGAATTGATTGACGCTGCCATGACCTGCCCACACTCGGGAAAACGGAGAATGATTCTGAACCTGATATGCCAGCAACCTGCCGCCGATCCGCCACGAGTGGATTTCCTCGATTTCTGCATGGAACGCATGATATCCCGCGAGGAACCACCGGGCGTACAATCGCTCTGCATGAAACTGGCTTATCAACTGACACGCTCCATCCCGGAACTGCAACAGGAACTACGCACAATACTGGAAATCATGGAGCCCGACTTACTGGTTCCCGCTATCCGTTCCGTACGGAAAAATACCCTGAAAGCCATGAAAGCAAAGAAAAACAGATAATTTCTATCGCTTTTATCTCACCGTTCAATTAGAGTATATTCAGATGGAATATCTGGGATATACCCGTCACCGAAATCTGGATACCGATGCAGAAAGTGAAAAAAGCAACGAGCTTATTAATGATTTGATTTCCCACCGGTCCCAACCTCTGAATAAACCTCTGCCCTTGTGAAAGGAATACATAAAAGATGGCCGCCATACAAATAATAACAAGCGCAATGACTAAATAATTAATCCCAGTTTGCAACAATTTGCCTTTAACACTGGCAGACGCCATCAAAGTAAAGATAACCGATATACTGCCCGGTCCGATACTGATAGGAAACGTGATGGGATAAAATATCTTCTGCTCGATGTTTTTCCATCTGAAACCGTCTACATTCTTACTGGCTTCTTCTTTATCAGACGAGCCTGAATCGCCCAACAGCTCCATTGCCGTCTTACAAATCAATATTCCACCTCCCAACTGAATAACGGGAATAGCCAAACCGAAAATCAACAGAAACAAATGCCCTATCACCAATGTCCCTACACCGATCATTATAAAATTGAGCGTCAGCTTCTGAATAGCTGCTTTCCGTTGTTGAGGATCGAGGTCTGTAAAGAATCCATTGACGACAAAACCATTCCCCAAAGGATTTATCACCGGAAACAGCGCCATAAACGATGACGAAAATATGATGAGAAGATTACTTAATGACATAATACCTGTTTTTTGATACTTTATTAATATCTGATATGTATCTAAAACATAAATGAAACGTTATTGTTTTGAGAATATGCTTTTGCGAGATGAATCCGCATCGGTTGAATACCTCGTGAAAGCAGCTTATAATAAACCTTTAACTAGAAATTAAAATTATGTGTACAAGAGTCGTTTATTCGGGAAAAAATGGAATGGTGGTAACCGGCCGGTCTATGGGCTGGAAAACAGAAATGCACAGCAATCTTTGGGTATTTCCCAAAGGTATGGAAAGAAATGGAGAAACGGGAGCCAACTCCCTGCAATGGACGTCCAAGTATGGCAGCGTGGTGACTTCAGCTTTCGAGATTGCCAGTACAGACGGGATGAATGAAAAAGGGTTGGTTGCCAATCTGTTATGGTTGCCCGAAACGGAGTATCCGGTCAGAGATCAAAGTAAACCGGGACTTGCCATTACTGCATGGGTGCAATATATGCTGGATAACTTCGCCACCGTAGACGAGGCTGTCGCTTTCATTGATGAAAACACTTTCCAAGTGGTATCGGACCTGATGCCGGATGGTTCCCGCCTGGCAACCTTGCATTTATCTATTTCCGACGCAACGGGCGATTGTGCGATATTCGAATATACGGGTGGAAAGCTGACTGTTTACCACAGCAAGGAGTACAAAGTAATGACCAACTCCCCTACCTACAACAAGCAACTGGCACTAAACGAATACTGGAAATCAATAGGAGGATTGAGCTTCCTGCCCGGAACCAACCGTCCGTCCGACCGTTTTGCAAGAGCCAGTTTTTATATCAATGCCCTGCCCCAAACAGATGATGTGAGAATAGCCATAGCAAGCGTATTCAGCGTTATCCGTAATACTTCTGTTCCTTATGGCATATCCACTCCCGAATTTCCGGAAATTTCCACCACACAATGGAGAACGGTATCGGATAGTAAGAATTTGCTCTACTTCTTCGAATCAAGTCTGACACCTAATACATTCTGGGTAAACTTACGGGAAACAGACTTGTCGGAAGGAGCTCCGGTACTCAAATTATCTATCGCCAACGGTGAAACTTATCATGGAAATGCAACGAAAGAGTTTAAACCGGCACAGCCGTTCAGATTTATGGGAGTAAAAGGATAAAATTATCCCCGGAAACGATCCATCTGAAGCACATCCCAAAAGTTTTTGTATCTAACTTTTAAGACGTATTTCGATCATTTCCGGGGATAAAATCTGTTTCTTTAACAGCTTGCCATTAATTGAAATAATAAAGGAACACAGCAATTCCTTCCAGCGCCTTCTTTGGTTGGTCTTTTATTTCGATAGCAAACTTGATTTCCGCTTTTGCCACACCACGCAGATTAGTCAGCGAGTGCAAAGTAGTCACCAGACGGATGCTCTGTCCTGACAGTACAGCCTGACCGAATTTCATTTTGTCCATACCGTAGTTAATCATCATTTTCAGGTTATTCACCTGGATAATCTGATTCCACAAATAAGGAAGCATGGATAATGTCAGGTAGCCGTGAGCAATCGTGCTATGATAAGGGCTGTCTACTTTAGCACGTTCCGTATCCACATGAATCCATTGATGATCCAGCGTTGCATCAGCAAAAAGATTGATACGTTCCTGCGAGAGTTCCACATAATCGGAAACACCTATCTGTTGGCCTACTAGTTTTTCGAATTCTTCGTACGAATTGATAATTACTTTTTCCATAAGTCTTATCGTTTTTATGGGGGTTATTTACTATTAAATTAGGGACAAAAATAGGAAAAATAAACTGATATGCCACCAAATTTATAAATAAAAGCAAGGAATGAAGTATTTAGGTATGTTTTACAAACCGGAAGCCTGTTTCAGTGCTTCTGTCAGAATACTGTACCCCTTACCATTCAAATGTAAATCGTCGAGAGTCAACTCCGGATTCAGCCTGCCATCCTGCAATAAACGATTGAATACGTCCAGATAGACAATATCTGTTCCCTGCAATTTTTCGTGTATCTTCCGGTTAAGGATCTGGATAAATTTATTCACAGCCGTACTGTAATCATCATAATCATTACGTGGAAAAATACAGAAAAGATATGTTTTCAGTGAAGGGACGGCAAGAACCGCTTTTACATAACGCTCTACATATTCATCTATATTTTCATCGTTCAACTGATAAATATCATTGGTTCCGAATTGAACAACGACCTGGCAATCGGAAGTGTCTACCGCAAAAGACTCCACATAGGCCAGCCCTTCACCGGGAGCACCATAGTTCAGACATTCCCATTGTGGGAAATAGATATCCAGTGCCCAAAAAGCCATGTGACTGTTGCCAAGAAAGGCAAATTTTGGTTTTTCTTCTATCCTATCCATACAATTTCATTCAAACGTCCACGTTATCTCACTCAAACTCTCAAACAAATATAGAATAAAATTCGCAGATTTACGTTACTTTTGCAAAGGTAATCACATTCATTCATATATATAAACCAATGATACATTTTTTCAAGAAACCCGTTTCTCACCTTGCGTTGCCGGAGAAATTCACTTATCCTTTCCATTATACCCCTCATCCATTGTGTGTGTTGGCTGCGGAAGAAGTGAAAGAATATATTGCAAGCCGGAAAGAATGGCAAGAGGAATTGGCTTCCGGAAAGATGTTTGGAGTGTTGATTGTGCAAACGGACAACGGAATAACAAACAACGAAGAAAATCAGATTGGTTATCTTGCAGCTTTCTCCGGCAATCTGGACGGAAAGAATCTGCATCCTTATTTCGTTCCTCCTGTTTATGACCTATTACAACCAGAGGGATTCTTCAAAATCGAAGAAGAACAGATTTCTGCCATTAATATCCGTATTCGTGAATTGGAAAACAGTAGTTCTTATCTCGATTCAAAAGAGAAATGGAAGATAGAAACGGAACAGGCTAAAGCTGTTTTGAATCAAGCAAAAGCGGAGCTTAAAATGGCAAAGGAGGCGAGAGAGATTCGCCGCCAGTCATCTCCCGAGCTTTCTGGAGAAGAACAAGCCTCCCTGATTCGGGAAAGCCAATACCAAAAGGCGGAATACAAACGACTGGAAAAGAAATGGAAGAAACGATTGGAAGAGCTCGAAATGGAAGTCAGGCACTTCGATATTGAAATAGAGCGATTGAAAACCGAACGAAAAGAACGTTCGGCAGCTTTACAAAGAAAATTATTTGAGCAGTTCCGGATGCTAAATGCCCAAGGAGAGGTGAAAGACTTATATACTATTTTCGAGCAAACGGTTCAGAAAGTTCCTCCTGCCGGTGCGGGTGAATGTGCTTTGCCTAAGTTATTGCAATATGCGTATCTTCATCAATTAAAGCCATTGGCTATGGCTGAATTCTGGTGGGGCGACTCTCCTAAAAACGAAATCCGGCATCACGGATATTATTATCCTTCCTGCAAAGGAAAGTGCGAACCGATTCTGCAACACATGTTGCAAGGATTGGAGGTAGACGAAAATCCACTGCTGAATCCTGTTCATGAAGAGGAAGAACTAGAAATCGTGTTTGAGGATGAATGGTTGCTGGTAGTCAATAAACCGGCAGGGATGTTGTCCGTTCCGGGAAAAGCAGAGGACAGAGATTCAGTCTATCATCGTTTGAAAAAGAAATATCCCGAAGCTACCGGTCCTATGATTGTACACCGGCTCGATATGGCTACTTCAGGATTATTGCTCGTTGCCAAAACAAAAGAAGTACATCAGGATTTACAGGCACAATTTGCAAACAGAAGTATTAAGAAACGCTATGTGGCTGTGCTGGATGGAATAGTACTATCAGAAAGAACAGGAAGTACAGGAAGAATCGAACTCCCTCTTTGTCTGAATCCTCTCGACCGTCCTCGGCAAATGGTTAGTAGCGAACACGGGAAAGAAGCGATTACAGAATATCAGATCATCAGTGAGTCTGAAAGAATTACCAGTGAATCTGAAAACACTTTCAACGAATCAAACAGGATTGATGAATCAGAAAGGAGTATCAATGAGTCAAGAAAATACACCCGGATTATCTTCTATCCATTGACCGGACGCACACATCAGTTACGAGTACACGCCGCCCATCCGGAAGGCTTGAAATGCCCCATACTTGGAGACGAACTCTACGGAAAGAAAGCAGACAGACTATACCTCCATGCCGAATATATAGAGTTCCGCCATCCCATATACGGAGACATTCTCTGCATACAGAAAGAGGCCGATTTCCATAAAAAATATGATTAAGCCATGAACCAAATTCTTTTTGAAATGTATATAGGGGTAATTACTAATTTTCAAAAAGAACCTGACTATGGACATCAAATTCCGCATTACAAAGTATTTAGCTGTATCTGCTTTAGCAATGCTGCTACTGGGAGCCTGCTCCAAAAACAATATCTACATCAACTATCCTGACGAAGAAAACAACGGAGGTTCATCCGGCTCCGGCAATGATGACAACAACGGCAACCCGGCCAAAGAGAATGCACTGATTACTTTCAGTGCTTCCGTAGAAGGACGAAACATCACACGAGCCATGTCCCCCATGGGAAAAGGACTTCAAAGCTGGTTGTGTGCCTATACAGCCAACACATCGAACAATATCACAGGCGCTCCCGTTGCTCAAGGCAACTATGTCACCTCCTCCCCCGGTGTACTGACAGGAAATCTAGGATATAAAATGTATTTGAGCAATGCTATCTATAGCTTTTATGCCGTATCATGCAATTCCACCAGCCCGGCGCCTACTTTCACCAACGGACTATCCGAACCTTTATCCAACGGAGTAGATTATCTTTGGTGGCACGCGGTTCATCAGGACATCGCCAGTTCACAGGTAAACATCCCCATAACCTACCAACACGCAGCCACGCAAGTAGTTGTAGCGATCGCCGGAGGAGAAAATATCACTTTAAACAAGATACTTTCCGCTACCATCACCCCACCGAAACCGGGCGCAATCATGGACTTGTCAACAGGTATCATCACTTCGGAAGTCAGCTATGACAAAGCAGCCGATATGGGAATCAACGACTTCACCGTACAATATATCATGTTACCCGTAAAGAGCTCCTCTCCCATGACCTTGACACTGGAGCTGATGGTAAACGGAGAAAGCTTTTCACGCACCTACACCACTCCGCTCACTCCACCCAACAACCTCCTGTCAGCCGGAAATTCATACCTTTTCCGGGCAGTTATCAATGAAAACTCCATCTCATTCGCCAATGTCAGTGTGAAAGAATGGACAGAGGTAGACGAAAGCGGAAACCCGCTATACCCTGTACAAGATTAAAATATCCGAAATAAAATCAAAGCAAACCAGGTTACGCAAACCACAAACCGGGTTACGCAAGCCACAAACCGGGTTATGTAAACTGCAAGTCGGGTTACGCAAGCCACCAACCGGCAATCATGCCACCGTTTGCGTAACCTGGCTATTTGTAAACACCTGCTTCTTCAACCTGCGATAAACGTAGATAAAGGCCGGCACGAGGAATAAGTCTGCCGCTATCCAAGCCATCGGATCACCGTAGCAAACAGCAATAAAACCGAATACCGGTACGGCATAGAGACTGATAAGAATACGAGCAATCATCTCCGCCACTCCGGAGAACATGGCAAGATTGGTAAAGCCCACTCCCTGAATGGTATAACGCAAGATGCACAACAAACCAAGCATCGGGAAGAACATACAGGAGACATGCAGGAACAATTCCGTATCCAGCAGAATTTCCGTTTCCGACGGGTCTACGAAGATCAACGCGAAATATTTAGCCCCTACCATCAGAAGAAGGAACGTGAAGGCCGCATAAATAATCATCATCAGAGCACTAGCCTTGATTCCCAACCAAATACGTTCCGGTTTACCTGCTCCGTAATTCTGTCCGCTATATGTAGCCATCGCAATGCCCAAACTCTCGAACGTACAGATAAAGAACATCTTGATGCGCATAGCAGACGTAAAGGCTGCCACACACGCCGTTCCCAAGGCATTATTCGCACTCTGAAGCATGATGCTGCCGATAGCCGTGATAGAAAACTGCAATCCCATAGGCACACCGATGTAAAGTAGCGTCTTAGCCAGTTTCGACTGGAACCGGCGTTCTTTCGGAGTACCCTGCAATATTTCAAACTTCCGGTACATATAAATGTAGCAGAGAACAGCCGACAATCCTTGCGAAAAGACAGTAGCAATAGCAGCTCCCGCCACTCCCCAGTCAAGTACCAGAATACAGAACAAATCGAGAATGATATTCAGAACAGCAGCAAACAGCAGAAACCAGAAAGGCGTCTTACTGTCTCCCAACGCACGGATAATGCTCGAAAGAAGATTATAGAAAAACGTACATGGCACACCGATGAAAGTGACAAGCAGATAAGCATAAGCCCCTTCAAAAATATTCTCCGGCGTACGCATGATCCGAAGAATATCCTCACATAAAATACAGGTGAGAAGCGCAATTACCACCGACATTCCCGCAGCCAGTTTCAGACTGACAGCCACATAACTGCGCATCGTACTGTAATCCCGCGCCCCAAACTTCTGCGCAACGGGTATTCCGAACCCTCCGCAACATCCATTGCAGAACCCGAGAATGAGAAATACCACTGACGTGCTGGCTCCAACAGAAGCTAACGCGTTTATTCCCAAGAACTTTCCTACAATTGCAGCATCAACAAGCGAATACGTTTGTTGCAACAGATTGCCGAGTAAAAGCGGCAGTGTAAACTTTAAAATGAGAGGTAATGCCGGCCCTGCCGTCATTTCTTTAGAAGTTGCCATACGTCTATGTTCTAAAATTGGGCGCAAAGATACGGAATATTCAACGAATTAATCCTTGTTTCCCGTCCCTCTTTTAGTTGACATAAATCAAAAAATTGTGATTAAACACTAAACAGTTAATCACTTAACAAGTCGTTTAGGCGAACCATGCCACGAACAACCCAGGCAGAAAACCTCTGTCAAGTCGAACCCTTCCATCGAATCTTCCGGATATTTGGGAACGACTTCACCATTTTCGAGCACATAAACCAGTAGCCTTTCACCCTGCTCGTTCTTCACATACATGGCTGCAATCTTGCATTGCGGACATAATAACTTTCTCATGCCGCAAAGATACAGATTGTTTCCGTCATCCACAAGCTCTTCAGAAGATGTTTCAAAAAGCCTGTTCATGATTTACCATCAGAAAAGAAAATACCCACCAGAAAGATACATTTTAACAAAATACGCCTGTGATTCTGCATAATCTTCGCTATCTTTGTCAATCCAAAGTGTAAAGAAGAAAGAGATGAAGGTATCACGCATCGCACACGAAAAGAAAACAGTAGAGTTAATGATCCGCCTCTATTGTCGGAAAAAAGAAAAAAAGAGTGCAAAAAACGGATAAAAGAGAGTGTTTGACGGCAGTTGTACAACGTGTTATACTGTACTATACTTTTAAAAGAGCGGGAGAGAAGAACATGCCGGCAAAAAAAGAAAATCGCATGAGAAAAGAGTTCGAAGAAAAAGATATACACCAGGAAGTGCGGCTGAACAAATATTTAAGTGAGGCGGGCGTCTGCTCAAGGCGTGAAGCAGACCGCCTGATCGAAGAAGGAAAAGTATTTGTGGACGGCGTGCGTGCAGAAAATGGCAGGAAGGTAACGGACGAGATGGAGATCACCGTCAACGGAAAACGATGCAGCAGAGGGCAGAAAATGGTTCTGCTGGCGTTTCACAAACCAGAGGGCGTAGTCTGCACGACGGACAGACGCTGGAACGATGTGACCGTGGAGGATGTGCTTCAGTATCCGACACGCGTTTTTTCGGTTGGAAGGCTGGATAAAGATTCCGAAGGACTGCTTTTGGTGACAAACAACGGAGATATCATCAATCAGATCATGCGTGCCGGTAATTATCACGAAAAAGAATATCTGGTGACGGTGGATAAACCGGTCACAGAAGAATTTGTCGAGCAGATGAGCCGGGGTGGGATCCCGGTTCTGGATGCCAGAACCAGACCGTGCAAGGTGGAAAAGATCGGAAAATACCGCTTCCGTATCATTCTGACGCAGGGACTGAACCGACAGATCCGCCGTATGTGCGAGTATTGTGGCTGTCGTGTGAAGAAACTGGTGCGGGTGAGGGTTATGAACATTGAGCTTGGTAATCTGCCAAAAGGACAGTACCGGGATGTGACGGAAGCAGAAATGCAAGAACTTTACCGGCAGTTACGGGCAGGAAATAAAAAAGCAGGAAAGAGCAGGAGGGGAACATGGAGAAAAAACGCGAGAGAATGAAGGAGCTGACAGAGCTTCTGACAAAAGCAGGGAAAGCCTATTATCAGGAAAGCCGTGAGATCATGAGCAATTTTGAGTATGACCGACTGTATGACGAGCTCCAGAAACTGGAAGAAGAGACCGGGATCGTCCTGGCAGGAAGTCCGACCAGACAGGTCGGTTATGAAGTGCTCGAAGAGCTTCCGAAAGAGCGACACGAGCAGCCGATGCTTTCTCTTGACAAGACAAAAGAAGTCGAAGTGCTGAAAGATTTTGTCGGTGCCCATAAAGTGCTGCTCTCCTGGAAAATGGATGGACTGACCATTGTCCTTACCTATGAGAACGGGGAACTTCAGAAGGCGGTCACCAGAGGAAACGGGATCGTCGGAGAGGTCATTACTAATAATGCAAGGACATTCAAGAATATCCCGCTTAAGATCGCCTATCAGGGAAGGCTTGTGCTGAGGGGCGAGGCAATCATCACCTATTCCGATTTTGAGAGGATCAATGAAACGATCGAAGATGTCGATGCCAAATACAAAAATCCGCGAAATCTCTGTAGCGGATCGGTCAGACAGCTGAACAATCAGATCACCGCGGAGCGAAATGTAAGGTTTTATGCGTTTGCGCTGGTATCTGCACAGGATGTGGATATGCATAATTCCAGGGCATATCAGATGGAATGGCTGAAATCTCAGGGATTTGAGGTGGTGGAATACCGTATGGTGACAGGCGAAAGCCTGGACGAAGCGATGGATTATTTTTCTCATGCGATCGAGAATAATGATTTTCCATCCGATGGACTTGTTGCGCTTTATGATGACATTGCATATGG
>ERZ840407.625-NODE-625-length-22561-cov-3.498667_pt1 | contig 22561 bp, 19 predicted proteins | sample MGYA00519877_ERZ840407 | MGnify/ENA primary metagenome ERZ840407 (study PRJEB31850, sample SAMEA3708875) | human gut metagenome | biome: human gut; feature: human-associated habitat; material: faeces | place: China | collected 2014 ...
AGCAGGTAATATTCCAGCTTGAAAATTGATACCAGAAGCTATACCCGCTCCTGCTTGTTTAGAGGTATAACCCTCTGGGTCATAATCTAAGGGGTCTACATACTCTTCTACCATAAATTCCATACCATCTTCATCTTCGAAAAGATACATTTCGCATTCTAATAGCTTCTTAAGATTAGCTTCTAACTCTTTACCATTTTTAGAATTTTTTAGTACTTGCTTAAGGGCATTCTTCTTATCATCAGGTAACTCGTTGGCTGCTTGATTAATGGTAGCTCGTATTTCTTCGGTAGACATTTCATCAAATCTCCTTTGCTTACCTGCTTCATAAGCACCTACTGGACCCACTGCTTCATACTCTTCTACTCTCTTTTTATATTCTGCAGTTTTTTCCATGTTATACTGAAGCTGAGTGTCCCAAGCATCCATTACCTCTGTAGGAGTAGTAGGATGACTTCTATAATCTTCAAACCCATTGCCAGTAATATTAGACACCATAAGGTTATCTACCTGAGCCACAGGAGGTCTTAAAGCTAATGGAGGTTTATCCTCTGGCTCATTTATATTAGTTGATAATACCGATAAATCTTTACTATCTGGGTCTAGAGATGGAGCTAATACTGCTTTAACTCTTTTAGTTATTTTCTGAGTAGCAAAAGATACTCTAAGTACTTCCCCATTCTCTCCTTGATATGTATAAGTACATACCGGTTCTTCATGGAATTTCCGATTATGTATATAGATAACACCATCCCTTGAATCCACATACCATGGCCCATTAGTATACCCTTTCATCTTCTGTTCTAATTGAACTAAGACGTTCTTGCCCACTAACCCAAAGTCACTATCAATTAAAGCTTTCAAGTCTTCTGGCATAGCTACTTCTGCTACTCCACTGTATTTGTTAGCATAGAGTACTTTACCAGTAGTAGTACGGGTACTCTCTGTGGGTACCTGTAGTGACTCGTATACTTTATTACTTATTATCTGTTGTTCCATTACTGAAATATTTCTATGATTACACCAGTAGCATTCCCACAACCATTGTCTAAATAGGTAGATAATTTATAACCTTCCATGTCCGAATGAACATAAGCAGGCTGATATCTTAAATCCCCTGAAGAATCAATGCACTTAATAGTTACATGAGTACCTGTAGAATCGAATACGGCTTCGAACTCTCTTACCTTAATTATTTTTATGGGCCCAGATATAAATTGGCCATCAGGGTATATATATCCCCATTGAAGACAAATGTTTTGGTTCTCTTGAATCTCGGCAATATCTACAGTATCAGGATTACCCGTATCGAAAGTAATGGTAGCCAAGTTTTCTTTTTCTTCATCATATCTATAACTCCAGGTACTTATATACGCTCCAAGGGGTATACCTGTAATGGGATTCATTATAGGCATACCTCCAAAATTGAAAAGGGCCAAATAAGGTTGACCCATTCCATTATATAATATAGGTTTCTGTTTAGCTGCCATAAGTCGGTATTCTTATTAGAGTTCCCATTTCTAATTCCTTAAAAGGATTCAGTATCTTATTAGCTTCAGCTATAATGTACCACTTACCAGAATCACCATAGTACCTGAAAGCAATGTTCTGCAAGGTTTCCCCATCTTTAACGGTATGTTGAATATCGTTAGAGGATTCCGGTACTACTGGAGGTTTAGCTTCTAAGGAATAATCCCCATCGTTATACTTCAGAGCATAGGCATTATTATATGGGCTAGCCCCCTTTAGATATTGGTTAACATCAATCATATTTAATACCCCCCGTCTTTTTAAGTGAATCAGAATTTATAAAATCTCCATAGGATAAGTTATATGCACTTACTCTCTTGAAAATTAATTCTTGAGTTGCTGCTGCAGGCAATAACCTACCATTACCAAAAGTAGCTGGCTTTCCGGGTACCCTTACTCTATAACCATTCTGGAAGTTCTTCAGAGTATAAGTTGCTGAAGTAAGAATGTAGTTGTGATTATCAAATATACCGGAATCCCCCCACTCAATCTTAACAATCGGAGGAGCAGCCTGGTAACCATTAGATTTAGACCATGCTTCTAATAACCTACATTTATTGATTACCTCTTCAGGATTTTCTGGGTCATTACAGTACCAAGATACATTGAATTGAATGATGTCTTCAGCACCAGTAAAGTGATACATTGGTACATTGCGGCCCATTGATTTAATGGTTGCCCATGTAGTTTCTCCCCTAAAGTCCAATTCTGGAGGTCTATTCTGTAGGGTAATATATTGAGTAGGGTTAACAGTCATGTTATATATCCTTACCTCATTCTGATATATAACATCTGCTTTAGCCTCAAAGTTTCTGTAATTAGTGGTATTCTTATTCCCTTTTGCTGGGTCTACTCCTTCACCTTCTTCTAATCTCGGAAATTGTAATTCCATTCTCCATTTAGCTTGGAGCTGTTTATTTATAACTGGGTTCTTAGAGGATATCTGAGCTTCTCCCATTACCCCATTTGGAGTATAGAGTTTACCCTTTGGAGCATCATCTTTCGGGAGAGGTGAAGTAACTCGGTTAAGTAATATCCGAGCTCTCCATAGCTTATTTAAGGGACCAGTAAGAACACCTGCCGTATCTCTTGTAAGGTCATTGTATTTTTCAACAACCTTACCTGCTGCTTTATTTAATACTCTAACCATAGTGTTTTAGTTTTATATTCCCATTACAAATGCAGCTCCAGTAAAATCTTGTTGAGAACCTGGAGCATAATCTCCAACTGCTTGACCATCTACTGAGATATTGATACGAGAATCTCTCATACCTTCTTTAATAGCTAACCTAACAGCATTAATAAATCTCTCTTCATTCTGGGCTCTAATGGTAGTTGGGTCTTCTTTCTCTTTATTCTGAGCTTCAGTATTCCTATCTACTGAATTACTAAGGTAACTAATACCCTCAATTAATAAAGGAAGACCTACAGTAATTGCTAATCCCCAGGGTCCACCGAGTAATCCCATAAGTCTACCACCTATAGAGGTTAAACCTTTTATAGCACCTTGCCTAGCCACTTGACTACCAACTTGGGCACCTGCTCCAGCTAAAGCCCCTCCAGCTAAATTACCCGCCATAGTAGTTGCTAATGGTACTCCAGGATTTGGTGTCTTAACATATCTTCCGGTTTTAGTGTTATAAAATCTACCAGCAGAATTCATACCAATACCGCTTGACATCATTTGGAGTTGAACCATGGTTCTCATAAGGTTAACCATCCTTACCATGTGTGCTTCCATAATGGCAAACTGAGTATTAGTTTTTATTGCTGCAGCAGACATACCTTCAGTAGAAGCAGTAGCAATAGTCTGTAAATACCCAACAGACCTAATAATACCTCTTACAATATTAAATCCTGCAACAATAGTACCTACTACTACTGCAGTAGCTCCTACCCTAAGACCAAAACCTCCAACCCAAGTTTCTGAAATAGAATTAATTACTTTGATTATAGAGTTACCCACATTTAGTACTGGGGTAAAGATTCTACCCAAAGCCGCACCTGCCGTAACGGTTAAGTTCTCTAAACTTGATTCGAATTGGTCAATTACACCTGCATCGGTTTTAAGACGTTCTTCATTAAGTCGGTTTACTGCTCCCATGTTTTGGTCATAGGTAGCAAGTATCTTACCCATCTTATCTCTACCAGAAGCAATATCCCTAAGTACGGGGAGCATACCACGATTACCACGAACTCCAAAGATATTGAAGAAAGTTGGTGTTTCAATTCGTGAAGGTAAATCTACTGCAGCCTTAGCAAACTTCTGATAGATAGTATAAAGGTCTATAAGATTACCCTGAGCATCGAAGAATTCATCTGGACTTAAGCCTAGATCTGCTAAAGCGTTATAGCCTTTCTTTTTTTGGTTAACAAGAGATAGTTGTAAGTAACGTATCATATTGGCCAGTGAGGTACCTGCCATAGAACCCTGTATACCCATATCACCCAATACACCAATAGCAGCAGCGGTTTGCCGAAGGTCTACTCCAGCAGTTGCCATATCTGCTCCTGCATAAGATATGGACTGGGCTAAGTCTGTTAAAGATATATTTGCATTAGTAACTGCAGTATATAAATCATCGGTTACTCTAGCGGCTTCTCCCATTGGGATTTGGTACATTGACATGATATTGGTCATCAAGTCAGCTACACCACCTTTCTGTCCCACTGGCATTGTAAAGATTGAAGCCAGCTTAGATGCTGGCCCAATCATCTCTTTAATAGCATCGAATTTATTACCCGCCATAGCCAGGTATCTTTGTCCTGATGCAACATCCGAAGCCGTAAGAGGAGTTATCTCATTGACATCCTTTGCCAATTGTAACATCTCCCTTTGTTCTGCAATGGTAGCACCAGCAATTTTCGAAGCAGTCCAAACTTCATTCTGAACACCCGCAGAGTATTTATAGGCCCTTGCCATTCCCCCTACGAGCTGCATTCCGAAGTCCATTGTATTAGAAGCTGACATCTGTATACCTCTATTCCAGGTATTCATATCATTCATCATTGTTCTGAATGACCCAGATATCTTACCAGCTTCTTGAGAGAATCGGTCTTTTAAAACCATGGCAACACCGACCTCTACTATACTCCTACTGGTATTCATAATTTATTTTCTTTTCTTTAATTGTTTATAATATTGCTCGGCCATTTCCTTGAATATTTTCCTTATTCGATACGGAAGACGTAAAAAGCCGAAATAGTCTAAGGCTATCTCGGCTCTGGTGATATAAACAAAATCACTCTCTAACATTACTCTTCCGTCAGGTAGAAAAAATTCGGTGCCCAAACTATAGGATAAGTTCTTTCCTCTCCAGTGGTTGGATTAGTGATGTGAGACTCACCTTTGAAAATGGGGTCCATAGATAAGATATGCTTTCTCATCTCAGCCATATCCTTTGCAGTAAACGGAGTAAAGTTTTCTACCTTCTCCCAACTACCATCAACCTCTAAGTGAAGATTACGGCAAAGAAGAGGAGCATTCTTAGTTTGTTTATCCAAAGGCAACTTCATGAACTCTTGTTCCCCCTTACCCGTCATACAATCGAATTTAATCTTCTTGCCAGAGGAGAGAACATATTCATGGTTTATCAATCGAACCCCTTCTGGATAGTAAGGGATAGCATCGGGCTTTTGATTCAAATCATCCTCAGTTGGAGCAGTACCGTAATCGAAAAGGAACTCATGAAGGTCTTGGCCATAAGTAACTTTACCTCCATTCTCTTTGCCCCAATCATATTCAAATTCTACCTCATCCCCCAAAGAGAAGATACGAGAATTAAAGATAATAGCATAACGGTCATTGACTGGTAAGTTAAGGGCATCATCTACGGTTAATTTCCCATTAGGGGTAGCCGTAGTTCTAATTACAATTGCTGCAATGAACTTGGTAAGGTTCATCAAAGTCTTCATGTCTGAAAGGTTACTGAGGATATCTTCATCAGCACCATTCTGTTCTCTGATTTCATATTCGAAACCAGAAGGTCCGGTAAATCTAAATGTTCTAAATTCCATAATTTGATATATTTAATGTTTACAAATGTTCATAGTACTCCGTATAACAACAAGAAAGGGGTGAGCTCCTATCACAGGAATCCCACCCCTCCACCGAATCTTAGTGAAAATAGACTAAGGAATTAGTATTTGTCTGCAGTACCCACCGAGAACTCTATGGACTCTATGGTATTCTCTGAAGCCATTCTGTCCAAGTCTAAGCCGGTAATCTTACATGGCCATACCTCTTCGAAGACGTGGGTATTAAGAACCGAAACTCCATCTTCGGCAAGTTCGTTTACAATAGCCGTTTCCCAATATTGGCTTGGTACTAAGCCACCACCAACTATATGGTCTTGGCAAGAATAGAGCCAATCATGAAGCCATGTGTCTGAACCTGCAGTAGTCATAAGTTTCTCTACAATAAGATTACCTATAGTAACCCTACCTGCAGTTTTAACGTCTCTATTGACGTCCCCATGAGCAACCTGGTCAATCTCAATATCCGGCAAAGTACAACTTTGGAATAGATAGGTATTGATAGGGTGTTTGGGGAACATGATACTCCACAAGAATTTCTTCCGTGGGTTTTTTACTTTTGCTCCCATTGTGTTATGAGTTTATAAGTTATTACTTGTTTCTACGATTGATACAGATTTGGATGCCGCATCGATTACAATCTCCATAGTTACCTCTTGCATAGGAACTACATCCTTATACTTAAGGATAGCACGGTACTTACCTTGACGGGCATCTGCCTCGGTATTAACTGAAAGGTCATCCCAAGAAGTTGCATCTTGGTCACCCATCCAGGTATACTCGGTCATGGCATCTTCGTCTACCAAAGAGTCAAGTGTAGGTTTAACTTCCAACCAGATTCTCTTCCAAGTACTCCAAACGTTTGGTTCTTCGATATATTTGTTGAGTACCGGGCGAAGGAACTTCTTCAGGTAAAGGTTCAGTCTTACGATTGAAAGGAATCTTTCAGAATCCTGTTTCACTTGAGAAGAGAAGCAATGCCATAGCATGGTTTGCTTACCTGCATCTGGAGTATCTTTGATTACCATCTCATTGATATAATTCTGAGCAAGGGTGTTCAGTTCGTTATATCGAGAAGGAGAACCATAGTTGGGGCATACTGGACCAACTGCATCTCCAATAACCCCTCGGTTCATACCAGCAAAGGATTTCCAAGGACCATATTGAGTAGCAGAGGCATCTCCCAAACCAACAATAGTACCCACTACATCGGAATCCTGAAGATTACCGTTTTCGTTGTAGTACTTAAGTCCACCACCAAAGTAGGCAATGTACTTAGAGTTACCTACAGTACCAAGGCAAGTCTGTACCCAAGTTACCTGAGCTTTGTAATCTCTTGCCTGAGTACCTTGAGTATAATGGGTTAAATGTTTGGGAACTTCGATATACAGTACCCATTCCATCAATTCCTTTGCCATATCTGCAGCAGCCTTATATACCTTGAGTACATCTGAATCGGTAGTAAGGTGTTGAGAGATATGTGAAATAAACAATTGGTAGAAGTCTGTGTAGTCTCTTACCAAGTCCAGTGAAGCAATCCATTCTTCGGCAGTTGGAGTGGAACCTGCACTACCGATAGTACCATTAAACAGTTTCTCTGTTTCGGAGGGTGCAGCATCTCCCACGGTAATAGTGATAGCATTCTTAGTACCATCGATATCATCGGTAAGCCACTTAATTAGGTTTTCAAAAGAGGAACCTGCAGTAATTACCGGCTTAATATATTCCGAGTTCTTAGCAAATGCACTAAGAGCAAGGTAATCTACCGAAGTGTTATTGTTATCATCGGCAGTTTTGTAGGTTATTACTGGTCCCTGTTCAAGTACTTGCCCATTAGCCGAATAGATTTTATAATACAAGGTATTAGCTTGCTTATAAAAACCAACCTGGAAAGTATCTGCACTACCAATGGGATCTCCATATCCCTTGGTTACTAATCCAAAACTATAGGTAGTACTACCTGATTTGAAAGTAATCAGAGCAGAGGGTTTAGCCGAGTCGGGTACAGCAGAAGCAACTGAAATCCCATCTTCTGAATCTTTAGCTTTTCTTGCCGCAGCCGAAGAAGCAGTTACTGTACCTTGAGTAGCTCCCTTGCCAAGTACTCGAATAACACGAAGCTTAGAACCACCCTGCAAAGCCTTTTCGATATTTGATACAGAACCATCTGGTACAATTTCAGAACCATAGATTCTTTGGAACTGAGAGAAAGTAGAAATGGTTTCTGATGGGTCATCGTATGGGCCCTTAGTAGTTCTAGCCAATACACAAGAAACTCCTAACATGGGAGTAGTTTGAAGAACATTGTTGTTCTTAAACTTAAAGTCAATGTGAGGTGAAGTTGGCATAATTCTATTATGATTAAAGTTAATTACTTGTTTAATTTATACCCTAGAGTATTGTACCTATACCTTAGGTACTTTTAACTCTAACATTTCATTTTCGTTTTGTTCTAACAATCCAATAAGAACTGATATATCCTTGATGGGTGTAAGAGTACCTTCTCCCAAAGCTTTTTCTGGAAGAATACCGTCTTTACATACATAAGTGTATACCTTCTCAAGTATACCATGTTCTACATCTGGATGGTCATAATAATTACCAATCTCAATGAATAGGTTTCCGGTGGGAGCAAGCCTGCCCTTTTCCCATTCCTCTAAGTCATTGAAGTATGGTCTCACGTATCCTCTAGCAGGTAAGCCAGTATATAAGATTGTATGTAGCAACCTCATATCGGCTTGTGTTTGAGAAACTAGATGTACATCTATAGTAATATCTTTTGTTTCATAAGGAAACTCTGAAGCTTGGTAATTACCATCCTCAAGTTTATCACCAATGATGTATTTATTCACACCAATATCTCCAGCATAATAACCCTGTAGTTCTATGGTTATTCTTGGGAGAGTCTTTGGGCCTTTTACTTGATTATTCCCTATACCAAAAAGTGGTATAAACTTCTTCATACCTTTGATTGCCTCTTGAAATCTTTTTTCGTTTTCTTGAGACAAAGGTAAGAAGTCTTCTGGGTTTAAGGTAAGACCCATTTCTAACATTGTACTAAGTAGAGAGATATAAAAAGTTCTTTCTACTATTTCTTCTGAGTTTACCATTAAAGTCCTAATCTAATATTTAACTGAACACTTTGATTGCCATTGTCATTAATATACCCATTATAAGTTACCTGAATACCTCCAAAACCACTCATTATGGTTTGTAAATGACCAACACAATTTAATTCACTAACCCATTGAGTAGCAATATTTGAAGGATAATCGGTAAGCCATACTTTAAAGGGTATTGGTTCAAAACCAATACCTCCAGGAAATTGACCCTCTATTGTCTTACTTATATCGGTTATCTTAAATTGTTTTACAAATTTAGCAACTTGAATACCGTTGATAAGGTAATACTGATAACCCTTTACATTACTAATCTGAGCAGTACTAGTATTTTGACCAAGGTTTGGGAATGGTATATTCGGGGTTGGTTCAAAGCCATACTTAGTAGTTCTAGTACCTGGAGATTGAGTTATATTTAAAACTATCTCTGGGTTAGGTTCTTGCTGTGAGATAATCTTAACCGTAGTAGTTCTTTCTAATGGGTCATAGTTACTTGGGTTGTGATCTTGATTAGTAGATTTAGTTTTGATAATAAGCTTACCTGCAGCATTAGCTTCCCCAATTTCTTGGGTTACCTCTAACCAATCGGATGAGCTTTCTAATTTCCAATCTACAGCACGGTATTCATCTTGAGGCTCATTATTTATAAACTTCTGTTGGTAACTATATACCCCTATTTCTAGAGTCTCACCCTTTTTAGTACCATCGAAAGTATGGGAAGTAGTTTCCGGAGTGATACTAAAATAAGTTCCCCAGGTCTCTACTATTTTAGGAGCAGCCTTTTGTATCAGAGTTACTTCCCTTTCTACACCCTGAACTACTACCTTGAGGACCTGCTCTTTTAAGGTCTGTTCTGTATTTACTGCTTTCGGTTTTACACGAATGGTAGCAGTACCAGTTCCTGATAGTGAAGATATTTCAAAATCTACTGCCATTATATAATCCTCCTTATTTCTTTTCTAACTTCATTACGTATTTCCTTTTGTAAGGCAGCTTTTCCACCAGCAGCCTTAAATGCAGGAGCCCAGAGAGGACGAGGTGGTAAATTACCATCTCTACTACCATACTCTAACATGATAGCTATCTGATTCAAAGTTTTTCTTGAAGTCTTACCAGTATAAGTAATCTTCTTGATTCCAATTGGCAAACCTACAAAAGTTCTATTCTTGGTTTTCACTATACTTACCGACCGGGCATATTGACCAGTGAGTTTTAATAAGGTATGAGCTGGGTATTTTTTAAGGGTAGCAAGTGAATGCTTTGGCCAAGATGCGTGGGTACCCAGTGGAGGTACCCCAGTATTCAAACTCTTCTTTACTATACGAAGAAGTTGATTGCCAAACCTTTCTGTACCTTTCGCATAGCCTTTGGTTAAGATACTTGGGGTTTTAGCAATCAACCTTTCTGCACGAGCTTGTTCTCGTTTGTCTGCGTATATTTCTAGAGGACCAATTGGAGTCGATATTGTAATATTAACCGACTTACTTGGCATAATTCTTATCTATTGTTTAGGTTTATCTAATCCCAATTCTTGAGCAATCCTTAATAAAAGGGTTTCTTGGTTAGTTAACCTCTCATTCATGGATAACTTAAATTCTTCGAAATCTGGAGCAGGATTACGAGGTGATTCTGAACGATTATTAATTAAACCAAGAATATTATCACATTCAGAAACAACTGCCTCAAATTTGGCTTTGTTATTTAAAATATTTAAAGCATTCTGTTTCTGCATTGATACCTCATTAATGATATTATCGAGATTGGTCGTATAATAGGTACCATTATAAATACCTTCATTTACATTAGTTGGTAAATAAATGGTAATTTGAGATATTGAATCTTGTATCACTAATTCGATACTGTTAACAAAACCTTCTTTACCATTTGAGGCCATTGGTTTACTTTCGCCAACTTTTAAAACTCTTGCTTGGTCAAAGATTGGATAACCAGACCGACGATCTTTCTCTAAGGTGAAAATCATATCACCCTTTTGTACTTTCTGAAAAATCAATTCTTCCATAATCATTTTCTATTTATTAAGTTTAAACCGAATGATACTGCACCTGGATTCTTCTGCATGAAGTCTACCAGTTTTAGAAATTGATAGTATCCAAATTGATTAATGAGTACCTGAGCTTTGTTTGCTACTTCTTGAGCAACCTCTATATTTGGAGCAGGTAATGCTAGTTGTATCTTAAATTCGGTGAGTTGTCCTTGTTGTTCCATAATCCCTTAGTTAATGTGTTAAAACAAAAAAAGGAGTACACCTAAAATAGATGCACTCCTTTTAGTCATCCCAGCAAATTAAAAATTACTGAGCCGGTGTAGTTGTACCTTTTAAGGCAGCCACAACTTGATTGATAATGTTCTGGTCTCTCTGAGCATCTACTACTCGATTAAGGCGGGCAATCTCCTGGTCCTTTGCAGTGTTCTCAATGAGACATTTGATTTCCTGTTGTCCATTCTTGATGTCACAGCAGCAACGTTCCAGCTGAAGAGCCAAGTCTGATTTTACTTCTTTAATCAAGCCTTTAGTTTCGCAGCAGCAATTCTGTTGATAATGCTCCATATTGCAGAGGCGGTCCATAACACGATTGAATCCTGCTCCCATCTGGTCACGGGAATCCGAATTCGTTTTGTAGCCCAAATCGCAGAGACCTCTTTCTGTTGCGAAACGGTTGTTAAGAATTTCTTTACCAACACCAGCAACATCTTTTGCTACTCCACCGATTTCTTGGGTTACCCCACGGGCAGCATCAGAGATATCCTTGTAGATACCTGCTTTTGCTTCCTGAACAGTAGATTCTACTTTCTGGATGTCAGCCTTGGTGTCATTGATTTTGTCCCATACAGAAACTGCGGCAGCACCAAAACCACCACCTACCAATGCACCACCGGCTCCCCATCCAGAGCCCCAACCGGAATGATCTCTATATCCGCAACCATCGTTACAGCCTCTGTCCGCGATTACAACGCCATCGCCGGCACCTTTTACTTCTACTCCCATAATTGTAAGATTTTAAAGATTAATACTTAGGTTAATTATACATTAAATACAGAATGGTGTTGTATTTTTATTACCCCAAATTAAATACGTATTCATAAGTAATTGTTGCAGCATTCTGAGTTATGTTGACTGTAAGCTCCCAACCCTCATCATCGTTTTCTGCTTGCCTTAATTTAATGGTACCTGACCTTGTTGATTCTACGGTGTTCTCCGTTAAGGTTAAGGTTAACCCATAGGTTCCATTATCACTGGATAGTGTTGTAATGGCTACATTTGTAACCCAACTTGGTTTTGAAGTTACGGTTAAAGCCAAGGGATATCTTGTACTTACCTCAGAACCATTTATTACCTTAGTCTTAAAAGAATAAGCTACATCAACTGTAATATTACCTCCCAAAGCTGACAATCCGGTTCTAGTGGTAGTTCTTGAACCAGTAGGGGAAGTGAATGCCAAGTAATACTTATAAGATACTGAAGCAGCACTCTGTGTAACTGTGATTGTCTTAGTAGTTGCCCCACTATAGGATGCAGTTACTACACAGCTTCTACTTGAAGTACCCAAGTTCTCCGTAGCAGTAAGTACCGTCTTAGCAGCATTCAAACTAAAACCAGTACCACTTGCACTAACCGTAGGTGTAGCACTCTTCGAAGAACCTGCACTTGTTGACCCTGAACTCCAATGGTTGGTAGTAGGTATACTTACACTGGCATAAATATTAACACTACCTCCTGAATTAGAGATAGAGTATGAACTTGCAGATAAGCTTATTACTGGTGTACCATCAGTAGTACTGGTAATTTTATTCTCTGCCTGGTATACATCGAGAGTTATAGATTTCGATTTACCATTCAGAGATACAGTACAAGTAAGGGAGCCTACCCTTGTTCTAGCCTTTGCAGTAGTTCCCAAAGAACCTGCACTAACTGCAGTACCATAACTAATGCTAGCACCGCTTGTAATTGTGCCTCCTCCAGTTGTAGAACCATTCCATCCCCAAGTCTGAGAATATGAGGGCATAGTTGAGAATGAACTTCTACTTCCTCCACTTGCAGGTATATCGGATACACTTCCTCCACTTACAGTGATTTCACTATAGGTTCTATAACCTGCAGATTGAGAACAACTGATAGTTAGTTTCTTATTGGTTTCTGCCTGAGTTAATACTACACTACCCGACTTTGCCGAAGTAGAAGTATTATTTGCCATAGTTACTGAAGTACCAGTACCGGTAACTCCGGTATTAGCCCTGGTATAACTTAAGGGAATTTGATTACCATAGGTATGTCCATTTCGGTATTCCTGTTTATAAGAGGTTACAGTAAATGTTTTTGTTCCTCCAGTTGCCCCAAAAGACAGAGAAGTGGGATTCACTGAGAATGTTTGAGACCAACTTTGAGATGCTGCTGCCTGGGTAAATGTGAATTCCACGGTTTTACCAGATTCAGATTGAGTAGCCAACCCCTTACCAGACCTTGAGGTTAGGTCTAGATTCTCTGAAGCTTTCCAAGGCTTTCCATCTGCCAGCTTACTATAGTTAGTAATCCAACTTGGTTTACTGTTTATTACGTAATTAACACTAACAGCAGACCCATTAGCTACATTATCCCAATATTTCTGCTTCGTACTGGTAAACCCAAAACCAAAATTAGAACTACTGGGGTTACCTAAAGCATCAAAACTTATACTGGAGTATCTCAAAGTGAATGTATACTTATAAGTTACCTTATGAATATCTTCGAGTTTAACAGCTTCGTTATTACCATAGGAACTAGCATTGGAGATTTCCAAGCCAACGTAACTTTCCCCCGTTCCTGTAGAGGCGAGTGCTAACAATTCAGCCTTGGTAGGGCAGTCATTACCTGTCTTACCAAGGCCTACTTTAGTTTTGACAGCACTCCATGTTGCTATCTCTCCCATATTAATCTACATCTTTAAGATTTCTGAGTTCTGAGATTTCAGCCTTCAAAGCCTTAATCTCTTCGTAAAGAAGTTTAATACCTTCGATTGCCAGAGTAGACATCTTATGGTACTTAACTTGTTTTACCAATACATATTCTTCACCGTCGATAACAACCGTTTCGAATTCCTCAGGATTAGGAACTGAATCCTTAGTTCTTGGGTCTTCTTCCACATAATGGTTAAACCCTGCTGCTTCCAAACCTTGTGCAATGGTACCTTCATCTTCCTTACCATCCATGATAAAGGATTCTGTAGGTATACTGCAAATCTGTTCCAAAGTATGGGTTAATGGTTTGATGTTAGATTTCAATCTTTCATCGGAAGACTCTTTCCAGAAACCGGAAGGAGCAGTAGTCTTAGCAAATACTACCTGGTCAGTAGTTGCCAATCCCAATTGAGCTCTAGTTACTGTATGAGGATTATCCTTTCTACCTGCATGACTATTGATAGAAGTCTGAGCAGTAGTACCTGCAGCCTTAGCATCAGCAATAGCAGTAGCTTGAGCAGTAGATACTGGCTTATCAGCATCAGAAGTATTATTAACATTACCCAATCCAACCTGAGTTTTAGTAACTGTATGAGGATTAGATTTATTGGCAATGTGATTATTTACCTTAGTTTCTAAGGCAGTTACATCTGAACCAGTATCGGCAATCAAATCGTCAACGTAAGTTTTCAATTCTGTACGAAGAGCATTGATGGCATTAGTTCTATTGGTAATCTCATTTGCCAACCCCTGTACGGTATTATCCAAGTTAGTCTTATCTGCTGCAGTCATTACACCTGCAGTAGTCTTAGTTGCTGCAAGTATATCTCTAATTAAATCTGTAGCACCTTCATAAGTCTTACCCTCTGCACTCTTAGTTTTATTATTAAGAGTAGCTCTTACATTAGTTGAATTATGGGTAAGAGTGAATCCAGTAAGAATAATTCCTGGAAGAGAACTATTAAAGGTATCATGAGCATTATCTTTTGCAATACGGGCCTCTTGTTCAGCTTCAATAGCATCTGGTAAGGTTTGATTAAGCTTTATTACACTATCGGCATCCATCAGACCAGCTTCTTGAGTAGTGGCTGGGGTTAGAGGGATTACCATCCCATCGGGTTTATCAATGTAATGCCCTTGACCATCCGTAGCAGAATAGTTACATAAGATAATAACATTACGCTTATTTTTGTTAGCTATTGAAACCTTACTAATTAAATTTTTAGGCATGCTAGATACCACATCCTCAAGATGCTTACCTCTACTACCTTCGAAAGCAGTACCTGCGATTTCCCCAATGATAAGAGACGAAGTATTACTGTCTACGAATTTAGTACCTGACCAACGGAATTGGTATGGAGGTTCACCATCGGCAACATTTATATAAATCTTACCAGATTCTCCAACTACGGGAGTTTGGTGACCTGCATCCGTATACAATTGAACATTAGTAAGACCTCCAGTGGGGCTTACATCATAGGTAGCATATACTTCAAGTACATCATCTACATATGAAGGCAAATGGTTAGCAGGTACTAACCCCTTCCCATCCAATGGAGCAAAGCCATCAGCCTTACCCTTAGTTGCTACAAAGGCATCATGTTTAGCTTCTAGAGTATTAATATTATTCTGTAACTTAGTTTCAAGGGTAGTATCTGCCGCAGTTCTATCGGCAATCTCCTTATCAATCCTTGCACCCAATGCAGTATCAGCAGAAGTACGAGCAGTTGCTTCATCGTTTACAGCTTTAGTAAACTTGGTATCTAAAGCAGTATCTGCAGCTTTTCTATCAGCTACTTCTTGAGCAAGAGCGGCTTCTGATTTACCGTCCAAAGCTTCGATAGCATCTTTACGGTCCTGAACCTCTTGAGCAATAGCATTGGGTAATGTCTCATCCAGATTAACTTTATCTTGGGCGGTCATTACACCAGCTTTCTCTGTAGTAGCTGCTGGGATATAAGTAGTCTTATAATCTTCAGGCTCATGAGTATAAATACCCTCTTCTTTTTTAGAAGAGAAATTATGAGTTAAAGTAACATGACTGCTTTGTTGACCTACCTCAACTGGTTTATCACCAGATAAGATAATAATATTATCTGGTATAGAATCAAACAGCTTCTTATCTGCTGCAGTTTGTACACCAGCTTTCTCTGTAGTAGAGGCAGGCAATGTAATAGGATTCTGTTCTACTGTACCATCTTCAACTACGGTCTTAGTAGCAGCTATGCCAACAGTAGTTTCATTGGGAGTTACTGCACCAAGGGCAAAGTTAGCAGTAGAGATTCTATCCAATTCTACCTTATCTTTCGCAGTCATCGTACCAGCCTTAGTAGCCGATACCTGAGGCAAATCGAGAGTTTCGGTAGTATCAGCATTCAAACCGTTATCCTTAGTTACGGTTACTGTTACCTTATTAGCATCAGAAGCTGCAGAGAGATCAGTTAAAGAATTTGGGTCTAACCCATCTAACTTAACCTTGTCTGCTGCAGACATAACTCCAGCAAGAGTTTGAGTTACCGGAAGTAAATTCTTGGTAGCTTCTACTTCTTCACCATATTGGTTATTTGCCTTATCCTTGGTTGAAGTCTTTACTTTGAAAGAAAGCTGAGTATCTGTTCGGGTTACAGTACTAACATCGGTAACCATGGTGTCTGGCAAAGCATCGGAAGTACCTTCTTCAGCTTCCAATCTTTCTTCATGGTCATCGGTAATGTTAGTGAATTTATTATCTAAGGCAGTATCAGCATCGGTTCTGTCCTGAATTTCTTTATCGATACGTTTACCCAAAGCTGTATCGGCAGCAATACGGGCAGCTTCTTCTGCATCGATGTTATCCTGGAGAACTTTATCTGCGGCCTTTCTTTCCTCTCTCTCTGTATTAAGGTCAGAAGTATTCTGATCAATCTTTGCTTCCAACCGAATATCTTCAGCTTTACGAGCAGCAATTTCGTTATTTAACAGATCCGTAATGGCCGTATAATTACCATTGATATTATCCTGAATACCCTGGATTAATTCCAGGTTACGTTGGATATTAGCAGTATTCTGAGTTACCAGAGCATTAGTAGCATTCAGGGAAGTTAACAACTCTGTACGAGTTTCACTTACAAAAGTTCTCAGCTCATTTACCGTAGTAGTAAGAGTATTACTCAGGTTAGTGAATGATTGTTGTAAAGTATTATCTCCCTGTTCTCGTAAGTTCTTTTCGGCTTCAAGCTTATTCTCCAACTCTGTAAGCTTAGCAGTCATAGTTGCTGCAAAGTTGGGGTCATCACCGAGAGCCTTAGCAATCTCTGCCAAAGTGTCCAATACTTCAGGGGCTGAACCAATAATCTTTTGGATTGCAGCCTCTACTTGTTCTGCATTCTGAAAGTCAGAATCGTTTAATAACTGAGAAACCTTAGTGATATAGTTTGCATGTTCTTCGATGCCATCCAACTTGGCATACAGCAAGTCAGTGAAATCATTTGAAGAAAGTACCTTGCCATCTACCTTATCTACCTTCTTATCGTCCATTGCCTGGTCTGCAGCAATTCTATCTGCTTTCTCCTGAGCAACAGCATTACTGATAAGAGTATCTTGATTAGCTCTTTCAGTTGATTCTTTATCGATATTGGTTTGAAGTAAAGTATCTCCAGCTAAGCGGTCATTCTTTTCGGTAAGGATATCCTTATTAATACCAGCCATATCATCCTTGTGATTCTGAAGGTTGGTATCAATCTTGGCCTCAAGAGAAGTCTCTTTGGCAATTGCTCGGTCTTTCTCTGCATTAATAGCAGTAGTGTTGGCATTTACCTTTGCTTTTAGTTCATTCATAGCATCGGTATTACCTGCCTCTAGAGAATCAATACGAACTCCCAAAGCATTATCACCAGCAATACGATTTTCCTTTTCTTGTTCAAGCTTAGTGTTAATATTAGCTACTTCGGATTTCAAAGCTTGCTTGGTATTATCCAACTTAGCAGTAAACTCAGTACTCAAAGCTTTATCAGCTGCAGTACGGTCTGCTACTTCTTTATCTAAGTTAACCTGGAGAACTTGGTCGGCAGCCTTTCTTTCTACACTCTCAGTATTAAGGTCGATATTGAGAGTATCGATACGAGAACTCAAGGCACTATCAGCATTAGTACGATCAATGATTTCTTCGTTAATCATATCCTTAACTTCCTTGTAGTTATCACCTACAGTCTTAGTTAAGTTTGTGATTGCCTCTGAATTTCTTTCAATACTATGTTGGTTAGTGGCAATAGCAGTAGTATTTGCATTTACCTGCTCAGTAAGCTCATTACGCAATGTATTGATAGACTCTTGCATACTCAATGCCAAGTCTGAAATACGTTGGTTAACGTTAGCCAGACTTTGAGTATAGGCTTCATCTGCAGTCTTTCTTTCGGCAATCTCTTTATCCAAGCTAGATTGAATTGCGGCATCTGCATCTTTACGGTCTTGGATTTCCTTGTTAAGATTGTCTTTTACAACTCCAAGAGCAGCATCACCAATAGCAGACTTATTGTCTACATATTCTTTCAGTTTAGTTTCAAGAGCTGTATCAGCATCCTTACGAGCTTGAACTTCAGCAGCTACCTCAGCACTGTTTGCCTCATCACCCGCAATTCGGTCTTCGATTTCTTGGTTAACCTGTTCTGTGATTGCAGCCAATTTCTTGGTAATGGTAGCAGCAAAGTTGGGGTCATTTCCAAGGGCATCAGCAATTTCCTTAAGAGTATCAAGTACTTCTGGAGCAGAACCAATAATCTTTTGGATAGCTGCATTTACCTCTTCCTCAGTTTGGAAACCAGAATCGTTGATAAGCTGAGAAAGATGCGTAATATAATTTGCCTTTTCCTCAATTCCATCAAGTTTAGCTTTGAGTATATCGGTAAAGTCATTCTTAGTCAAAGAATAGCCTTCACGTTTATCTACTTTCTTAGTATCAAGATCTTTATCACCTTTTTCTCTAGCAGCAGCCTCGGCAGCAATAGCATTAAGCAATTGATCCTTGTCTTCTACACCCTGCTCTTTTACATCTTCGATTTTGTGTTCAAGAACTAAATCCTGAGCAGCACGAGTAGTAGCCTCTGAATCGATATTGTTCTGTAATACTTGGTCTGCAACAGTACGGGCCTGAACTTCTTTATCAATATTACCTTGAAGAGCATTATCTGCATTGGTACGGTCTGTTACCTCTTTAGAGATTTCATTGTGAAGAACTTGGTCCTCAGAATGACGGTCTACCTTCTCTTGGTCAATTTTACCTTGAAGAGCTAAAGTATCTGCCTGGCGATTAGTGATTTCTTCGTTAATCTTAGAATCCAGTACAGTATCTGCGTTAGTACGATTTGCAGTTTCTTCTGCAATCTTTGACTCAAGGGATGCCTTATCATTGATATGGAGAGTTTTAAGGTCATTTACACTTTCCTTAATCTCATTATCGGCAGCAATACGTTCATCTTTTTCCTTTTGGATAAGATCCTTGAGTTCCTTCTCAAGTTCACCATTACCTTGATTTACCTTATTTTCAAGGTCTTTGATGTCTTCGGCATTCTTATCTACCTTCTTCTCAACTCTGTCGATTTCAGCTTTTAAGTCTGCCTTAACCGTATCAATCTTCTTATTGATTTGGTCTAACCCATATTCGAGGTTATCCTGAACTGCGGCTACTGCAGCACCCAAGGCAGCTTCAGCTTCCTTAGCCCGATTAACCTCTTCAGTTAAGGCAGTACGAAGGTCGGTTAATTTATTAGTGATAGTAGTTGCAAAGTTGGGGTCATTACCCAAAGCTTCTGCTAACTCTTTAAGAGTATCAAGAGCATCATCTGCACCATCAACCAAATCACTAATCATCTGTTTAACTTCTTCCTCAGTTTGATACTTTAAGTCATTTTCAAGCTGAGATACCTTAGTGATGTAGTTTGCATGTTCTTCAATGCCATCAAGTTTAGCTTTTAACTCATCAGTGAAGTCATTCTTAGATAAGTCATATCCTTCCTTCTTATCTACCTTATTTTTGATAGAAAGTACGAAAGCCCAGAACTCATTTATAGTTCCCCCAAAGCCAGCACGAACAAAGTCATCATAGTAACCCTGTAACAACCGCTGGTCAATCTCTTCGCAGGTGTAATATTTACTTACATACATATTTATAAAATTTAAGGATTAATTACTGAACGTTGACGACCCAGTAAGAATTCCGAATCTATATCCCTGAATGGTTCTCCCTCTGAACCACAGAAGGCATTCATTGGTATATTCGGATTTTCTGGATCTACATCTCCACCGTCTTCTATATCCCCCCGTATGCAAGCATAATCGGGAAGCTTATTTACACGGAATTTCATTACCTGGCCTATACCAGGATGAGGTATTATTTTATCCCAGATATCACCGAAGTAATCTTGAAAGCAGGTGACAAATTTGTTTCCGGTCATCGATTGAAATGCCGTTACATCGTTGCCATTACCTTTCATTTCAATATGAACTCCAGATGTACCATTAAGGATAACCAGATTACTATCAAACCAAATTCCACTGTTTGTAGTAATTGGTGTCCACCTCAGTACTAACATCTTTGCCATATACTTTATTTTTATTCTACAAATTCAACTTTGGTATCTCGGTCTCTCTTTAGGATAATCATGAAAACTAAAGCCTCATCCTTTGCCTGAGCAGTCTGAGTATCTCCAGAAGGCTTATACGTTATACCATTAATTACAAACCTATCTTGTTCCCAATTAAAATCCCAATAACCTTCCGGTGTAAGATAACCGATTTGTTCTATATAAGATTTAGAAATTAGTATTGATAAGTTTTCATCATCCAATTCTCCTGAGACTGTTGCCTTATTGATGGGCCAGTTTCTGAAAGCATTGTAGTAACATAATGCCTCGATTTGGATGTTATAATATTTAGGTATACTGTCTTCGGCATGACTGAGAAGCTGATTAACATGTTTGGCCCAGGTTATGGATTGCCTACCAGCATCCCAATCTAAGAAGTCAGTGATAATTTTCTTGTATCTATCCCAAGAGCGGTTCTTTACCATTCTCCAGGGTTCTTTTGTCATAACTTAGTTAGAATTGATTTCTTACCACCTTTCACTGGAGCACTTGGATTTGGCCCATCTAATACTCCAGGTTGCCTTCTGTTAACTACTTTTGGGACTACGGTTCTAAATACTTCATCACAGAACGGTAAGTAGATTTCCAATCGTGAAGCTAACATACAAAGGTTCTTCCTTAATTCATCTATTAATCCACCTGGTTGCATTGCTTGAGAAAGTGTTTTCCATAGGGAACTCGTAGCATCTGCCAAGGTATCATAATATTGCACTTCAGTAGGCCCAGTAGTGATTTGTTTTATCCTATCACCTCGGGCAAGTTCGGGTTTAGAAGTACCATCACCAGTTTGTTCTTTGGTAGAAGTTAATTGACTTAGGTATTCTGAAGTACTTGTTAATAGATTAAGTATCTTCACATTGAGAAAGTCCCATGCTGCCAATTCCATTATTAATTGGTTTTCTAGTGCTTCATACCATAATTCATCAGTATACTTATCTGCAGGAATTTGGTGATTTACTAGAGGACCAATATAATATTGCCATTTGGTGATGTAGATAGATTTATCTTCCCTGGTCATTCCCTCTGATATCTCTGAAGGAATATAGTGGTCGATTAAGTTATATATTGTATCGGCTAATGCCGTATGCCCATAATCACAAACTACCAGAGTCTTATCTACGGTGATATCTAAACCATTCGAGTTGGTTACATGTAAGGTTACTGTATAGAAACCGGGAGTTTCATAAGAATAGGAAACATGTCTTCCACCATTGAAAACCTCTCCCTTATCATCGCCAAAGTCCCAGTCAAAAATGGATTTGGCCGGGACTTTGGATATGACTCTGAATGAAACTTCCAGACCTGACGTAACGTACAAAAAGTCCAGATTGTTATTCATATTAGTCTGTCTTATGTAATTTTCATATATTACCCTTTAGAAGAGGATTCGAATTCTTCCAGCAAAGCCTGAATAAGTGTTTCTACTGTATCATCTTTCTCGGCAACGATTTCATGAAGACCTGCTACCAGTTTCAGTTCTTCCAGGGAATAGCCCTTTGCAAGTTTTTCAAGAGTCATGCCTTTCTTGAACTGAGCATTCAGTCTCTTATCCAACTTTTCGATGTCGGCCTCTGAATACTTTTCGATTTCTGATTTATCAGCAATGATAATCAGATGGCCAGAGGCAATTGCCTTCTGAATCTTTGGTGCACGGAATTGACGACGAGAGAGTTCCTTGTCTTCTCCTCTACAAACGGTAATACCAGTTGATTGGTCATGAAAACTGTAAGCTCTTGGTCCCACAGTTACTGTATATTTATCTTTAGCCATATTTCCTAAAATTTAAAAATGATTAAAGAGAGGATAGGTCTTTTTAGTTACCTACCCTCTCAGGGAATTTATATAGATGAAACCGGACGTCCCTTATTATTCTAGGTTAACCATCAAATATGGGTCTACGTTCATGAACTCGGGGAAACCGAATTCTGAGAACTTCTTGTCAGCAGCCAGCAACAGAGTTGCATCCTGGTACATCTTAGAGAAGCCAGTAGTCAAGCTTGCATAGATTGCCTGAGTCTGGTTAGAAACGATTCTTTCAGATTCAAGCATCAACTGACGAGCAGTAAGCTTAATCAAGGCAGCAGATGTATCAATCAACAGCAACTGTTGGTCGGGTGTACCCGGGTGAATGTAGAAGTCAGCATTCTTGGGAACAGGAGACTTAACATTCAGGGTAGCTTCTGTAGTACCAGAGTGACGATCCTTGAATTCCGGCAAGTTCAGCATTTCGATTGCCTGGTCTTCACCACCAATCATAGTAGTAAAGTTACGGCCCATACGAGCAGCACGAACCCAGATATGCAACAA
>ERZ840407.639-NODE-639-length-22180-cov-15.242983_pt1 | contig 22180 bp, 18 predicted proteins | sample MGYA00519877_ERZ840407 | MGnify/ENA primary metagenome ERZ840407 (study PRJEB31850, sample SAMEA3708875) | human gut metagenome | biome: human gut; feature: human-associated habitat; material: faeces | place: China | collected 2014 ...
CTCCTTTTCCCTCTGCTCGATGCCGAGCCGTGGGCTTATGCGGTATTAGCAGTCGTTTCCAACTGTTGTCCCCCTCTTTGAGGCAGGTTCCTCACGCGTTACTCACCCGTTCGCCACTCGCTCGAGAAAGCAAGCTCTCTCTCGCTCGTTCGACTTGCATGTGTTAGGCGCGCCGCCAGCGTTCGTCCTGAGCCAGGATCAAACTCTTTATAAATGATATTTATCACTTAAAAAGTGTTAAATCTTGCTTCGCTCAGCACGCAATCGCTTGCGTCCTGTGTGAATTACTTTGTTTGGAATTGTTTACCGTGTTTTTCCAACACGAAAATAGGTTCCGTTACAAGTTCTTTCGATATTGTTCAATTTTCAAGGTCCTGTGCGCCGCAGCCTTAGCGGCTGACGACTTGATTATTTTACCACAGAAGCGGTTTTTTGTCAAGCACTTTTTTGAGAAGCTTTTGAACTTTTCTGAACTTGGAGCGCTTCAGGTTTCTCAGTATTAGCCGGAACTTTTCAGCGTCTATTGGTTCTTTTCAAGGGCTTCCTGCTGAGCTTTCAGAAGTCATTCTTTTGTCTCAGCGCTTGGCGCTCAAGTATAATACCACACACCGGGACAGTTGTCAACACTTTTTGACATCTTTTTTCCAATTTCTTTGCGGTAGGGGGGTGGGGGCAAAACTCCAACCGCAATGAACCCTCTCAGGCATCGCTACGCGATGCCTGATTCCCCCTTTTGTCACTTGCGGTGACATTTTCCCCCGGCCGGGGGAAATCTGTCCTCTCGGGGGGAGCTTTATTGGCGCTGATCGGAAGATGCACAAAAGCTCCCCCTTTCGGGGGAGCTGGCGCGCAGCGCCTGAGAGGGTTCAGCCTTATATTATTACATTATATAGGCAGAGCAAATCCCAACCGGGTATAGACGGCGGCTGATATTACCCGCCGGAAAGCAAGTCGCTCTGTCAAGTCTTTCCGTGCAAAATTTTGTCCCGAAAAATATCCACGATTTTTGGCGATTGCTACAAAACGCAAAATATAGTGGTATTTTGCTTGACTTGCCACTAGATAATGATAAAATAGAGCTACATTCAGTTTGTTGGATATCGTTGTGCGCAGACGGGTATCTCTTATGGTAAGAGGTACCCGTTCACAATGCGCCTATATAGAAGGAGGAGAACCGATGAAGATCATCAAACGAAACGGTGCAGAAGTTCCTTTTGATATTACCAAGATCATCACCGCCGTTACCAAAGCCAGCGATTCCGTGGGTGGTCAGGCTCGCCTGAGCCGGGAACAGATTACCCAGATCGCCGCAGCCGTTACCGACCAGTGCCAGCAGCTTAACCGCGCAGTCAGCGTGGAAGAGGTGCAGGATCTGGTGGAGAACCAGCTGATGGACATTCAGGCGCACGATGTGGCACGGCACTATATCACCTACCGCTACGTCCAGAGCCTGAAGCGCCAGACCAACACCACTGACGAGCGTATTCTGAGCCTGATCGAGTGCCAGAACGAAGAGGTCAAGCAGGAGAACGCCAACAAGAACCCCACCGTCAACAGCGTGCAGCGCGACTATATGGCCGGCGAGATCTCCAAGGATCTGACCGCCCGTCTGCTGCTGGACCCGGAGATCGTAAAGGCACATCAGGAGGGTCTGATCCACTTCCACGATTCCGACTACTTTGCCCAGCATATGCACAACTGCGATCTGGTGAACCTTGAGGATATGCTGCAGAACGGCACTGTCATCTCCGGCACCTATATTGAGAAGCCGCACAGCTTCTCCACTGCCTGCAACATTGCCACCCAGATCATTGCACAGGTGGCCTCCAACCAGTACGGCGGCCAGAGCATCAGCCTGACCCATCTGGCTCCCTTTGTGGACGTCTCCCGCAAGAAGATCGCCGCTGAGGTAGAGCTGGAGATGGAAGGTCTGGACGTCTCTGCCGAGCGCAAGAAGGAGATCGTGGAGCGCCGTCTGCGCAACGAGATCAACCGCGGCGTGCAGACCATCCAGTATCAGGTGGTCACCCTGATGACCACCAACGGTCAGGCACCCTTTATTACCGTGTTCATGTATCTGGGCGAGGCCCGCAACCCGCAGGAAAAGGCCGACCTTGCCATCATTATCGAGGAGACCATCCGCCAGCGCTATCAGGGCGTGAAGAACGAGGCCGGTGTATGGATCACCCCCGCCTTCCCCAAGCTGATCTATGTGCTGGAAGAGGACAACATCCGCCCAGGCACTCCCTACTACTACCTGACCGAGCTGGCCGCCAAGTGCACCGCTAAGCGCATGGTGCCGGACTATATCTCGGAAAAGAAGATGCTGGAACTCAAGGTGGACAAGAACGGCGAGGGCCACTGCTACACCTGCATGGGCTGCCGCAGCTTCCTGACCCCCTATGTTGACCCCGAGACCGGCAAGCCCAAGTATTATGGCCGCTTCAATCAGGGCGTCGTGACCATCAACCTGGTGGACGTGGCCCTCAGCTCCGGCGGCAACTTTGATAAGTTCTGGAAGATCTTTGACGAACGTCTGGCCCTCTGCCACCGCGCTCTGCAGGCCCGCCACAAGCGCCTGCTGGGCACCCCCAGCGACGCCGCCCCCATCCTGTGGCAGTACGGCGCACTGGCCCGCCTCAAGAAGGGCGAGAAGATCGACAAGCTGCTCTTCGGCGGCTACTCCACCATCAGCCTCGGCTACGCCGGCCTGTATGAGTGCGTGAAGTATATGACCGGCAAGAGCCACACCGACGCCGGCGCAAAGCCCTTCGCCCTCAGCGTGATGCAGCACATGAACGACAAGTGCAACGAGTGGAAGAAGGCCGAGAACATGGACTACTCCCTCTATGGCACCCCGCTGGAATCCACCACCTACAAGTTCGCCAAGTGCCTGCAGAAGCGGTTCGGCATCGTCCCCGGCATCACCGACAAGAACTATATCACCAACAGCTACCACGTCCATGTCTCCGAGCACATCGACGCATTCACCAAGCTGAAGTTCGAGAGCGAATTCCAGAAGCTGTCTCCGGGCGGTGCCATCAGCTATGTGGAAGTCCCCAATATGCAGGACAACCTCGAGGCGGTCATGAGCGTGCTGCAGTTCATCTACGACAACATCATGTACGCCGAGTTGAACACCAAGTCCGACTACTGCCAGTGCTGCGGCTACGACGGCGAGATCAAGATCGTCGAGGACGACGGCAAGCTGGTGTGGGAATGCCCCAAGTGCGGCAACCGTGACCAGAACAAGCTGAATGTTGCCCGCCGCACCTGCGGCTATATCGGCACCCAGTTCTGGAACCAGGGCCGGACGCAGGAGATCAAGGATCGGGTGTTGCACTTGTGATCCTCTCAGGCGCTTCGCGCCAGCTCCCCCAGAGGGGGAGCCATTGGCAAGCTACCCAAGCACAAAAAAATTGCAAGGCAAAGCAGCGTGCTCTGCTTTCAGGTCTGATTTATGAACTACGCGACTATTAAATATTACGACATCGCCAACGGGCCGGGCGTCCGCACCAGCGTCTTCGTTTCCGGCTGCCGCCACCACTGCCCCGGCTGCTTCAATGAGGTGGCATGGGATTTCGGCTATGGCCAGCCCTTCGACAAGCCCGTCCGCAACGAGGTGTTCGCCTCCTGCAAGCCGGACTATATCACGGGCCTCTCCCTGCTGGGCGGCGAGCCGATGGAGCCGGAGAACCAGCGGGAGCTGGTGACCTTCGTGCAAAATTTCAAAGCCCTTTACCCGAAGAAAACGGTCTGGTGCTACTCCGGCTACACCTGGGAGCAGCTGACCGGCAAAGTCCCCTGCCACGCGCGGTGCGAAGTCACCGACGAACTGCTGAGTCTGCTGGATGTGCTGGTGGATGGCCGCTTCGTGGAGGCTGAGCACGACATCTCCCTCCGCTTCCGGGGCAGCCGGAACCAGCGTCTGCTGGATGTTCCCAAGTCCCTCGCCGCCGGGCAGCCGGTGTGGTGGCAGGACGAAAAAGTGTTCTCCACCCATACGATGGAATGATAAACAAAAAGCGCAGATTTTCCACAACGAGCCTCTCCGCTCGTGGAAGATCTGCGCCTTTTTCTTATTCTCTGCTCCCCACCATATCCTCAATAGCCCGCAGGAAGGCCATGCCATAGCGGGCGGCTTTCTTTTCGCCGACGCCGGTGATGTTCAAAAACTCATCCATGCTCAGGGGCTTGCTCTGGACCATCTCGCGGAGGGTCGCGTCGCTGAACACCATGTAGGCCGGAACATTCTGCTTCGCTGCAAGACGCTTGCGGAGGGCGTAGAGCGCGGCCAGCAGCTTCTCGTCGGCCTCGCTGAGGTCGCCGCCGGCAGCAGCACGGCGGGCCGACAGCCGCCGGGAGTTGGCCGCGGCCCTCTGCTTTGCGGCGGCAGCGCGCTGTTTCACCTCCTGCGCGTTCTGCTCGGCAAAGAGGCAGCAGGAACAGTTGCCGCATTTTTCAGGTGCGGCCTCGCCGAAATAGTTCAGCATGAACCGCCGCAGGCACTTCTGGGTGGTGGAGTAGAAGGTCATATACTTGAGCCGCTCTTCCGCCTTGCGGGCGGCCTCGGCCTTGACGTCGGCGGGCAGTCCGTTGTCCGCCTCCATCTCTTTGTCGATGAAGAAGCGGATGGTTCGCACATCCGTGCCGGAATAGAGCAGGATGCAGCGGGACGGCAGACCGTCGCGGCCCGCGCGGCCCGCCTCCTGATAATAGCTCTCCAGATCCTTGGGCATATTGTAATGGATGACAAACCGGACGTTGGGCTTGTCGATGCCCATGCCGAAGGCGTTGGTCGCCACCATGATTTGGATGCGGTCGTAGAGGAAGTCGTCCTGATTCTTCCGGCGCACCTCGGCGTCCAGCTTTGCGTGGTAGGCCGCTGCCCGGATGCCCCGGCTCTGGAGCAGGCGGGCCGTCTCGTCCACCTGCTTCGTAGTGCTGCAATAGACGATACCCGCGTTGTCGCCCTCCCGGAGCACAAGGTCCAGCAGCTCCTTGGGCTTCTGGCTGGGCAGGGCGCGGCGCGTCTCGAAGTAGAGGTTGGGCCGGTCGAAGCCGGTCGTCACCTCATAGGGCTGATGGAGCTCGAGGTGGCTGCGGATGTCGTCCCGCACCCGGGCCGTCGCCGTGGCCGTGAACGCGCCCACCACCGGGCGATTCGGCAGGCTGTCCACGAACTCCTTGATGCGCAGATAGCTGGGGCGGAAGTCCTGCCCCCACTGGCTGATGCAGTGGGCCTCGTCCACCGTCACCATGCTGATGAGCTTTTCCTGTGCGAAGCGCTGGAAGCCCGGCATTTCCAGCCGCTCCGGGGCCACATAGATGATCTTATACCAGCCCTCCCGGGCGCGGCGGAGCATGAGGGCCTTCTGGTTGTCGGTGAGGCTGTTGTTGAGGAAAGCCGCCGCCACCCCCGCCTGCACCAGCGCCCCCACCTGGTCCTTCATCAGGCTGACCAGCGGCGACACCACGATGGTGATTCCCGGCAGAAGCAGCGCCGGCACCTGATAGCAGATGGATTTGCCCGCACCGGTGGGCATCACCGCCAGCACATCCTGCCCGTCCAGCAGCCGCCGGACGATGTCCTCCTGCCCGGGGCGGAAACTGTCGTAGCCAAAAACTTTTTTCAAGATAGAATGCGGGTCTGCCATGGGTGCCTCCTGCGTTTTTCAAATCTGTATCCGTATTATTATAGCACAGCCCGGCCCGAAATGGTATCAGATCGCTCTTCTGTCGTCGTTTTTTGGCAGGTATTTGCTGGTGTTCCTAGCTTTTTGTGCGCGAAAATGCTATAATAAGAATACATATCTCCATCTCCGGCCCATTTTGTTCTGAACGTGGCCGGGCAAGCACGATAAGGAGCTTATTTTTATGCAACAGAAACTCATTACTTTTGCCGTCCCGTGCTACAACTCGGCGGCATATATGCGCCACTGCATCGAAACGCTGCTCTCCGCCGGGGAGCAGGCCGAGATCATCCTCGTGGACGACGGTTCCGTGAAGGACGAGACCCCGGCCATCTGCGACGAGTACGCTGCCAAGTACCCCACCATCGTCAAGGCCATCCATCAGGAGAACGGCGGCCACGGCGAGGGCGTCAACCAGGGCATCCGCAACGCCACCGGCCTCTACTACAAGGTCGTGGACAGCGACGACTGGCTGGACACCGACGCCCTCCAGAAGGTGCTGGCCCGCCTGCACACCCTCGTGACTCGTGGCACCGCCCCCGACCTCATGATCTGCAACTATGTCTACGAGCACACCGAGGACGGCACCAGCCACACTGTGCGGTACACCAACATCTTCCCGCAGGAGCGTCTGTTCACCTGGATGCACGTCGGCCACTTCCGCCCCGACCAGAACCTGCTGATGCACTCGGTCATGTACCGCACTGAGGTGCTGCGCAAGTGCGGCATGGTGCTGCCCAAGCATACCTTCTACGTGGACAACATCTTCGTCTACCAGCCTCTGCCTTTCGTCAAGACCATGTATTATATGGACCTCGACCTCTACCGCTACTTCATCGGCCGTGCCGACCAGAGCGTCAACGAGAGCGTCATGGTCAAGCGCGTGGACCAGCAGCTCCGCGTCACCAGGCATATGATCGACTGTCAGGACCTCGACGCCCTCAAAGGCGAGAAGAAACTGCGGGCCTATATGCTCCACTACCTCTCCATGATGATGGCCGTCAGCGACATCTTCCTGCTGCTGGACGGCAGCGCCGAGGCGAAAGAAAAGCAGAAGGGCCTGTGGCAGTATCTGCGCGAACACACCAGCGCCGCAGTCTACCGCTCCATCCGCTTCGGCTTTGGCGGCGTGACCAACCTGCCCTTCCCCAAGGGCGACGCCATCGTGGTGGGCGGCTACCGCATCGCACGGAAGATCTTCAAGTTCAACTAAATTCACGATTGTTGCATACAACAGGGCCGCTGCCTGCGCAGCGGCCCTGTTTTTTTGCCTTTTTCGGCCATTTATTAAGGAATCTTCAATTTTGCTGCCTGAAAGGATGTTGCTTTTTAGAAAGTGGAATAGTATAATTTATTACTGTGCTGTGTTTTTTGGGCTTTTGGCAAGCAGCAAGAAAACGCGCCCGACTGAGAAAAAGGAGGAAAGGGCGGCTGCGCGTCGGTATCGTGCTGCTGCCCGCAATATCGCATGGAACAGCTTCTCATCTGCCTTTCCGTGGCGCTTATCGCAGGTCTTTTGATGTCGCGCCTCGCAAAGGCGGTCAATTTGCCAGCGGTCACATCTTATCTGCTGGCAGGCCTGCTGCTGGGGCCTTTCTTTCTGGGGCGTCTGGGCCTGAGTGATTTTGGCATCGGATTCGGCACCCTCGAACAGGTGGACAGCCTGTCCCTCATCACCCAGGTGGCGCTTGGCTTCATCGCCTTCGTCATCGGCAACGAGTTCCGTCTCTCGGCTCTTGAGAGCATGGGCAAGCAGGCCATCACGGTCGGCATTTTACAGGCCGTCTTGACCACCGCCCTCGTGGATGCGGCGCTGGTCATCCTGCACTTCATCCGGCCCGACATCATCTCCATGGCCTCGGCCATCACGCTGGGTTCTATCGCAGCAGCCACGGCCCCTGCCGCCACCCTGATGGTCGTCAAGCAGTACAAGGCCGACGGTCCCCTCACCCGCCTGCTGCTGATGGTGGTCGCCATCGACGACGCCGTGGGCCTCGTGCTCTTCTCCGCCTCCTTCGGCATTGCCAACGCCCTTGAGCAGGGCCGCATCGACGCCATCAGTGTTCTGGTGGAGCCGGTGGTGGAGATCGTCTTCTCGCTGGGTCTGGGCGCTGCGGCGGGCTTCGCGCTCAACCAGCTGGAAATTTATTTTCACTCCCGCTCCAAGCGCATGAGCCTTTCCGTGGCCTTCGTGCTGCTGACGGTGGGCCTGTCCATGGTCACCTTCGACATCGGACCGATACACTGCGGCTTCTCGCTGCTGCTGGTCTGCATGATGACCGGTACGGTGTTCTGCAACATCTGCCCCACTTCCGATGAGCTGATGGACCGCCTCGACCGCTGGGTGTCGCCGGTGAACATCCTCTTCTTCGTGCTCAGCGGTGCAGAGCTGGATCTGAACATTCTCTCCGACCCGCTGGTGCTCCTCATCGGCGTGGTGTACATCGCCTTCCGCTCTCTGGGCAAAATTTCCGGCGCCTTCGTCAGCGGCCGGGCCACCCGCTGCAGCCACAACATCCAGAAGTACCTCGGCATCACCCTGCTGCCGCAGGCTGGCGTGGCGCTGGGCATGGCAGCCGAGGCCGCTGAGCTTTCCGACGGCCACATGGTGCGCAACGTCGTGCTCTTCTCGGTGCTGGTGTATGAGCTGGTAGGCCCCACCCTCACCAAGCTGGCGCTGACCGCCGCCGGCGAGATCATTCCCGAGGGCCGCACCAATGCCCGTATGGCCAACAAGCCCGAGTTCCCGGTCTCCCTCGACTAAGTCTTCCTATAATAAACGGCACTCCGAACTGCTTCGGAGTGCCGTTTACTGTATCTTTTGGTCGAATTATATGTTATAATTGTCTCACGGTCCTTACCGACCCAATTTCATTGGGAAGGGAGGTGTGTCCTATGCACGAGATGTTGTCTTTCATGGTATCTGTCGCAGCTGGTGTGACTTCGAATCTCATCAGCAAGTGGCTTGACAGAATGCTGAACAAGGACTGTAAGCACTAAAAAGAAGACCCCTTCTTTGGAGCTGCAACTCCAGGAAAGGGTTTTCTTCTTTTGGTGTGAATTCTATGCACGAATTCATTGTCTTTCTGTCTTTATTATATGCGATCGTACAGAAAAGTCAAGCATTCACTTCAAGATAACTTCACCATTTTCGGCATCCACCGTCAGGCTGCCGCCCGCTTTCAGGGTGCCGTCGATAATGCGCTCGGCGGCGGGGTCCTCCACAGCCTTGCGGATGACGCGGCGCAGGTCGCGGGCGCCGAATTTGCCGCCCTGACTCTTGGCCACGAGGGCAGAGAGAGCCGCCGGGCTGTAGCTGTAAGCGATGCCCTTGGCTTCCATGCTGGGCTTGTACTCATCCAGCATGAGAGCCGCGATGCCCTCCAGCGTCTGCTGGCTCAGCGGCTTGAAGGCGATGACCTCATCCACACGGCCAAGGAACTCAGGCCGCAGGAACTGGCTCAGAGCCTTGCGGGTCTTTTCCTCACTCAGCTGCTCCTCGCTCTTGTTGAAGCCGAGGCCGGAGGTCGTCTTGTCGCTGCTGCCGGCGTTGGAGGTCATGCAGATGACCGTATTGGAGAAATCCACCGTCCGGCCCTGTGCATCGTTGATCTTGCCCTCGTCGAGGATCTGGAGCAGGATGTTCATAACGTCGGGGTGGGCCTTTTCGATCTCATCGAACAGCACCACGCTGTAGGGGCGGCGGCGCACCTTTTCGGTGAGCTGGCCGGCCTCTTCGTAGCCCACATAGCCCGGAGGCGAACCGATCATGCGGGATACCGCATATTTCTCCATATACTCGCTCATGTCGAGACGGATGAGCGGGTCGGGGCCGTCGAAGAGCTGGTTTGCCAGCTGCTTGACCAGCTCCGTCTTGCCGACGCCGGTGGGGCCGACGAAGATGAAGCTTGCGGGACGGCGGCGGCCCGACAGGTCGGCGCGGCTCCGCTTGACGGCCTGTGCCACCAGATGGACAGCCTTGTCCTGACCGATGATCTTCTTTTTCAGCTCCGCTTCCAGCCCGGCCAGTTTGACGAACTCCGTTTCCTGGATCTTCACCGCCGGGATGCCCGTCCACAGCTCGATGACCTTGGCCACATCGTCCATGGTCACTTTGATCTCGCTGGCAGCAGCCTGCTTTGCGGGCAGCTCTGCCTCGAGCTTGGCGATGCGGGTCTTCCGCTGGGCCACCTGCTCGTAGTCGATGGCCTCATTGACGTCGGAGGACTCCATGTCTGCCTCTTCCTGTCTGAGGCCGTCCAGCTCCTTCTGCATCTCGAGATACTCCGAGATGACCGGGTGGGCGAGATTGCAGCAGGCGCAGGCTTCGTCCAGCAGGTCGATGGCCTTATCGGGCAGGTAGCGGTCCGTGATATACCGCTCACTGAGGGTGACGATGGCGCTCAGCACATCGGCATCCACCTGCACATGGTGGTGCTCCTCGTAATACTTCTTGATGCCGTTCATGACGGCCAGCGTATCGGCCACGCTGGGCTCTTCCACGCGGACGGGCTGGAAGCGGCGCTCAAGGGCCTGGTCCTTCTCGATATACTTGCGGTACTCGTTGAAGGTGGTGGCACCGATGACCTGGATCTCACCGCGGGAGAGGGCAGGCTTGAGGATATTGCCCGCGTTCATGGCTCCCTCGCTCTCACCGGCGGAGGTGATGGTGTGGATCTCGTCAATGAACAGGATGATGTTGCCAGCGGCCTTGACCTCGCTCAGCAGGCCCTTGACCCGCTGCTCGAACTGGCCGCGGAACTGGGTGCCGGCCACGAGGCTGGTCAGATCCAGCAGGAAGATCTCCTTATCCTTCAGGCCCACAGGGACATTGCCCCTGGCGATCCGCTCCGCGATGCCCTCGGCAATGGCCGTCTTGCCGACGCCCGCCTCACCGATGAGGCAGGGGTTGTTCTTCTGGCGGCGGCTCAAGATCTGGATAGTGCGGTAGATCTCGCGGTCGCGGCCCACGATGTCGTCGAGCTTGCCCTCCCGGGCTTTGCGGGTCAGGTTCTCACAGTAGGTGTCGAGGAATTTGCGGCGGGGCGGCTTTTTGCCGTTCTTCTGGGCCTTTTTGCTGTTTCCGGCGTCGCCCTCCGCCTTGACGCCCAGCGGGAAGGTGGCACTGGAGCCGGGGACAAGGTCGTCGTCCCCTTCGTTCTCCTCGCCGTCCATGGGCTGGCCCATATTCATCATGAGGGAGAGGGGGTTCGCGTCCCCCATCTCATCCATCATGCTCTCCATCCGGTTTTCCATGTTATCCATGTCCTCGTCGGACATACCGAACTGCTTCATCAGGTCTTCCACCGGCTTGATGTGCAGCTCACGCGCACAGTGCAGGCAAAAGCCCTCATTTTTCATCTGGCCGTTCTCCATCCGCTGGACGAAGATGATGGCCGGACGTTTCTGACAGCGATTGCAGACCATATAGGTTCCTCCTAAAGCTCCCCTTTACAGGAAGGGGTTGAACAGATTGAATGCTTTATAGTAAAGGCTGCCGCTCATGACCGTATCGTTCAGGACGGTCAGATTGCCGCCGGTGATGACGATGACGGCCCACACCACACAGAGCATCAGATAGATGTCCATGGTGCTGGCGACACAGCCGGTGACCCAGCCCAGCCAGCGGTTGACGGTGCCGATGACCGGCAGCCGGTTGACGAGGCCCAGCACGGTGACCAGCATACTCACCAGCATCCGCAGCAGGGCAAAGACCACGAAAAAGAGCACGATCGAAATGACCGGCGTGAGCAGCGGAGCCAGCACCTTCTGGACGATGGCGTCCGCCAGCACCACGGCGTTGTCGCTGAGCACAGCCGAGATGGAGCGCTCGCAGGTCTCCACAATGGAGGCGCGGAAGCTCTCGGGCAGAAAGCCCGCGTACTTGTCCGCGATGCCGGTCAGGTCCACGACCCCTCCGGCCGAGATGCTCTCCGCGATCTGGGTGCGGAAGCTCCCGGCCAGAAAGCGCTGGAACACCTCGGCAGCGGCCCAGCCCGAAAAGACCCGGGCGCCCACGAGGCTGAAGACATTCCCGCCCAGCTGGACACTGGCTGCGAGAAAGCCCTTGCGGGCATAGCGCACAGCCAGAAGCAGCCAGACCACGGTACATACTATATCAAAAAGAAATGACGGATTCTTGAACATACCTTGTTTTCCTTATTATGTATTACTTTGAGCGTTGTTTTCCGCCGCAGGCGGGGTCAATCCCTGCACCGTATTGCCGCAGAAGACCAGCAGCTGCCTGCGGTCGGCCAGCAGACCCTGCGGGCGGGCCGAAAGGCTCTGGGTCCACTGGGAGGTGCCGTCGGTGGAAAGGCACTCCACGCCTGTATCGGTGAGCAGATAGAACTGCGCGCCGGAGCGGACGATGCGGTTGGACGCCTGCACCTGCGTGGTGCTCTCGACGCCGAGGTCACGGCCCAGCATCACGGCCTGACAGAGCTGGCCGGAGGCCAGCAGAAGGGCAGTATTGCCCGAAGCATCCACCGAGATGTCGCGGAGGGTCTGCCCGGTAAAGTCATAGGCTGCCCGCTCGCCGCCCGATACGTTGTAGAGGACAGTGCGGCTGTCGCCGGCGGCCAGAATGCTCTGGGAACCGGTCCAGCTCAGCCACTGGGCCGCACCGCTGCCGCTGCCCACCAGCACGGGGTCGCCCTGCGCCAGGGTGACGACATAGAAATTCGTGACCATCTGGCCGCCGTTCACCGTCACCGCCGCCACTGCCAGCCGCCGCCCATCCGGCGAAAAAGCCAGCCGCAGCGGGGTGCCGTCGGTGATGGTAAGGCTCCAGCTCAGCAGCTGCTCCATTGAGGACGAGTAGACCCGAAGCCGGGCCGCGCTGCCGGGGTCCTCTGTGACGACGGCCAGCGTGCCGTTGTCGGCCATGGCACAGAGGGTGATGCTGTTCTCCATCGTCTTGGTGTAGAGATTCTGGGTCCGGCTCTCCACCCGCAGCTCATTGCCCGAGCGGTTGTAGAGCACAAAGCGGTTCTTGCCTACAACCAGCGCAGGGCGGGCGTAACCGCTCTGGATGGAGTTGAGCCGGGTGCCGGTGCGGGACCAGACCACGCACCCTTCCTCGCCCAGCTCCACAAAGCTGCTGTTCATGGCGGCAAGCTGTTTCACCTCCATGACGCCGGTCTGCTGGGGCCAGCCCGTGCCGGGGAAGAGCAGGATGCGGGCGGTATCGGCCCAGTCCTTGGCCATGGCAACAGAGCTGCCCACGATGCCGGTGGTGAACAGCACCACCAGCGTCAGCGCCACGACGATGAGTGCCGTGCGGCGGATGCGCCGGTTGCGCACCCGCTCGCGGGCCTGCTCGAGGTATTCGACCCGTCCCGCCGAAAGCGGCTCGTCCGACACAGGCCGGGGGCCGCGCTGTCTTTTTCTCATACTCTCCTGTCCCTTCGTGCAATGACAGTGCTCCCAAAGGGGCGTTTTCCCTCCGGGAGCATCGGTCGTGTTTGCGTTATTCTATGGGCGTGTCGTAGTCCACGCTCTTGAGGAAAAGCCCTTTCGCCGCCAGCGTCGGCCCAGCGTTTTTGCGGTCGCGGCTGGCGAGGATGCCCGGCACGGCCTCAGGCGCAAGACGCCCCGCGCCGGCCTCACAGAGGGTGCCTGCAAGGATGCGCACCATGTTGTAGAGGTAGCCGTCCGCCGTCACCGTGATGTCGATGTCGTCGCCCCGGCGCTGAACGTCACAGGCCGTGATGGTGCGCACGGTGTCGCCGTGCGCCGCAGCCGAGCTGCCCGAGGCGCAGAGGGCGAGGAAATCGTGCTTTCCCACAAAATACTGCGCCGCCTGCTGCATCTTATCGGCATCCAGCCGCCCCGGCACTTTGGTGTAATACCGCGCGGCAAAGGGCGAGTCGATCTGGCTGTTGTGGATGCGGTAGAGATAGGTCTTGGTGTGGGCCGCATAGCGGGCGTGGAAATCGTCCGGCACCACCCGCGCTTCCAGCGCCCGGATGTCCGGGGGCAGATGCTGGTTCAGCGCCAGCGGCAGCTTTGCCGCCGGGATGCGGGTGTCGGCGTGGAAGTTGAGCATGAAGCCCAGCGCGTGGACGCCGGCGTCGGTGCGGCTGCAGCCCTTGATGTCGGGCCGACAGCCCAGCACCGCCTCCAGGGCGTCCTGAAACGCAGCAGCTACGCTCCGCCCGTTGGGCTGCACCTGAAACCCGCAGTAGTTCGTGCCGTCGTAGGATAGTTTTAAGAGATAATTCATTCTGGCTCTCCTAATAAAGGCTCTCCCTTTGGGAGAGCTGGCGCGAAGCGCCTGAGAGGGCAAAGATGCTGACAAAGATACATAAGCCCTGCGATAACATTGCTCTGCCAAAGGCTTCTACCTATCGCTGCATAGCGGCACTTTCGCTCCTGGCTTGCCCTCTCCGTCATCGCAAGCGATGCCACCTCTCCCAAAGGGAGAGGCTTTGCTCTTTTTTAGAAATTCGGGAACACCAACCTCGAAGCGAGGATCACCGCAAAACACGCAATGCACACTGCAAGGTCGATATAATCCTGCTTTTCGCACCGCAGCACCTTGAGGCGGGTGCGTCCGTCGCCGCCGCGATAGCAGCGGCACTCCATAGCCATGGCCAGCTCGTCGGCGCGGCGGAAAGCCGAGATGAACAGCGGCACCAGCACCGGGACCAGCGCCTTGATGCGCTCGGTCATCTTGCCGTTGTCCAGCTGCGCACCACGGGCTTTCTGGGCGTTCATGATCTTGTCGGTCTCCTCGATGAGGGTAGGAATGAACCGCAGCGCGATGCTCATCATCATGGCCAGCTCATGCACCGGGAAGCGGAGCCTGCCAAGAGGCTTGAGCAGCTGCTCGATGGCGTCCGTCAGGACGATGGGACTGGTGGTGTAGGTCAAAAGGCTCGTGCCTGCGATGAGGGCCATGACGCGCACCGCCATCAATACAGCATACCGGATGCCCTCCGCATAAACGGTCAGAAATCCGAGCTTGAACACCGGGTCGCCCTCGCCCGAGACAAAGAAGAGGTTCAGCACCGCCGTAAAGACGATGATGGGGAAGATGGGCTTCAGGCTCTTGAGGATGAGCTTGAAGGGAATTTTCGCCACTGCGTACATCGCGGCGAGGAAAATCAGCGAAAGCGCAAGGCCCAGCGGGTTGGACGCCGCAAAGAGCAGCACGATATACAGGATGGTCAGCACCAGCTTGAGCCGGGGGTCAAAACGATGGACGAGGCTGTTGCCGGGGAAGTGCTGGCCGATGGTAATATCTCTCAGCATCCGGCTGCACCCCCTTTCTGATCTTCATCCCGGGGTAAGACGAGGGTCTCCCCTGCATCCCGCCGGGCTTTTGCCGCCAGGATCATCTTGACGGCGTAGGGGATGGTGTAGACGTCCGCCGGGACGTCCACGCCCATCTCCCGCAGCTTGAGGAAGATCTTCGTCACCTGCGGCACGGAGAGGCCCAGTTCCAGCAGCTCGGGAGCGCGGGCAAAGACCTTCTCCACCGTGTCGTACATGGCGATCTTCTTCCGGCTCATCACCAGCACTTTGTCGGCGTACTTGGCAATGTCCTCCATGCTGTGGGAGACCAGAAGCACCGTGGTGCCGGTCTTTTTGTGGTAGTCCTTCACCTCGGACAGGATCTCATCCCGTCCCTCGGGGTCGAGGCCGGCCGCAGGCTCATCCAGAACGAGGATACGGGGCTTCATGGCCATGACGCCCGCCACGGCCACGCGGCGCTTCTGTCCGCCGGACAGCTCAAAGGGGCTGCGCTCCAAAAGCGCCTCATCGAGGCCGACGAATTCTGCCGCCTCGTGGACGCGCTTATCGACCTCCGCCTCGTCGAGGCCCATATTCTTCGGGCCGAAGGCGATGTCCTTATAGCATGTTTCCTCAAAGAGCTGGTACTCCGGGTACTGGAACACCAGACCCGTCAGGAAACGGAAATCCCGGATCTTTTCCGGCTCGGCCCAGAGGTCGCGGCCATCAATGATGATCTTGCCGCTGGTGGGTTTGTTCAGACCGTTCATGTGGGTGATGAGGGTGCTCTTGCCGGAGCCGGTGGCTCCGATGATGCCCACGAAATCGCCCTCTTCCACCTCAAAGCTCACGTCGTCCAGCGCGGTGACTGCGTTCGGCATACCGGGGTTGTAGACATAGCTCAGGTGTTCTACTTTGATAATGCTTGCCATGTTTCCGTCCCCCCTTACTTCAGCAGCTCATACAGAGCCTGTGCGCACTCGCCGGTGTCGATGATGCCTTCCGGCATGGGGATGCCGGCCTTGACCAGCTCATCCCGCAGCTCTGCGGCCTGCGGCACGTCGAGGCGGAGAGAACGGACTTTTTCAGTCTGGCTGAACACCTCTTTCGGGGTGCCTTCCATCACCACATTGCCCTGGCTCATCACCAGCACGCGGTCGGCCTGCGCAGCCTCTTCCATGTAGTGGGTGATGGACACAACGGTGATGCCCAGATCCTTGTTGAGGTGGTGGATGGTCTGCATCACCTGCTCACGGCCGCGAGGGTCGAGCATGGCGGTGGCCTCGTCGAGGATGAGGCAGTCGGGGCGCATGGCGACGACGCCCGCAATGGCGACGCGCTGCTTCTGGCCGCCCGAGAGGTTGTGGGGTGCGCGCTCCCGGAACTCGTAGATGCCCGCCATCTTCATGGCGTCATCGACGCGGCGGCGCATCTCTTCCGGCGGAACACCGAGGTTTTCCAGCGCGAAAGCCACGTCTTCCTCTACCACCGTGGCGACGATCTGGTTGTCCGGGCTCTGGAACACCATGCCCACGGTCTGGCGGATGTCATAGAGCTTGTCATCCTCGGCGGTGTCCATGCCCTCGACGTACACCTTGCCCTCCTCCGGCAGGAGGATGGCGTTGAAGTGCTTGGCAAGGGTGGATTTGCCGCAGCCGTTTGCGCCCAGCACGGCCACGAACTCGCCCCGCCTGACCTGCATGGAGACGCCGTTGAGCGCGTAGCCGGGCTGCTCCGAGTCGTAGCGGAACTTTAAGTTTTCTGCTGTCAGTATCGTTTCACTCATTTGTTTTCTCTTTCTGGTGGTGCGCCCCTCTGAAAGGGGCTGTACCCCATTCTTTAAGATTCTTTGTTGAAGCTTTCTCGCTTCGTATAAGCCTCTCCCTTTGGGAGAGGTGGCACCGAAGGTGACGGAGAGGGCAAGGATGTCAGCATGGAAAGAACTGCTCAGCGATAACTTCCCTCTGACAAAGGCTGCTGATCATCGCTGTAAAGCAGCCCTTGAGTCACGGGCTTGCCCTCTCAGGCGCTCACGCGCCAGCTCTCCCAAGGGGAGAGCCTTTCAGCGTCATTCCTCCCAAATCGCCGTCGCGCCGCAGGGGACGACGCCGCCGGTGGCGGAGACGGGCAGGCCAATCTCGTCGCAGCTGGTCTTTCCGCCAAAGCGGGGGATCAGCGTCGTCTTGAGCATATACTCCATGACGGCGGGTGAAAGGCCGGTGGTGTAGCTGTTGACCGCAAAGAAGAGCGGCTTGTCGCTCAGCACCTCTTCGCACTGGCTGATGAGGTCGTAGATGCAGTCTTCCAGCTTCCAGATCTCGCCGCCGGGGCCGCGTCCATAACTCGGCGGGTCCATGATGATGCCGTCGTAGGTGTTGCCGCGGCGCTTCTCGCGGGCGACGAACTTGGCGCAGTCGTCCACCAGCCAGCGGATGGGCCGGTCGGCGAGGCCGCTGGCTGCGGCATTGTCCTTGCCCCAGGCCACGATGCCCTTGGAGGCGTCCACATGGCAGACGGTAGCGCCCGCCGCCGCACAGGCCAGCGTTGCGCCGCCGGTGTAGCCGAAGAGGTTCAAAACTTTAATGGGCCGGCCTGCGGCGCGGATCTTCCTGGCGTACCAGGCCCAGTTGACGGCCTGCTCCGGGAAGACGCCGGTGTGCTTGAAGCCGGTGGGGCTGACGATGAGGGTCAGCTTATCCTCCCCTTCTCCACAGGTGATCTTCCACTTTTCGGGCAGACGGCGGCGGTACTCCCACTCGCCGCCGCCCTGATTGGAGCGGTGGTAAACGGCGTCCGCCTTGGCCCAGAGGGGGCTCTGCTGGGGCGTCTTCCACACCACCTGCGGGTCAGGCCGGACAAGCAGCGTCTCGCCCCAGCGTTCCAGCCGGTTGCCGTCGGTGGCATCCAGCAGCTCGTAGTCTTTCCATGTATCTGCAGGGCGCATATGCGTCCTCCTTCCTGCTTTTTATCTCTATCTTAACCTTCGATGATCCGCTCGTTGATCTTATCCACGATGCGCTTGGCGCACAGGTCGATGGCCTCGAGGTCCTGGCCCTCCACCATAACGCGGATCTTCGGCTCCGTGCCGGAGACGCGCACCAGCACACGGCCCATGTCCATCAGCTTCTGCTGCTCGTTCTCGATGAAGTCGGCCAGCACCTTGTCTTCCTTGTAGGCGGCTTTCTGGGCGGCATTGGCCGCCACATTCACCAGCACCTGAGGGTACTGGGCGTAGATGCCGTTCAGCTCACTCATCTTCTTGCCGCTCTTGGCCAGCAGCTTGAGCAGCTTGCCGGCGGTCAGCTCACCGTCACCGGTGGTGGTGTGGTGGAGCAGGATGACGTGGCCGCTCTGCTCGCCGCCGATGGCGTAGCCGTTCTCCCGCATGTTCTCGAGAACATAGCGGTCGCCGACGGCGGTCTTCTCGGTGCGGATCCCCTGGGACTCCATAAACTTGATGAAGCCCAGGTTGGACATGACGGTGACGACCGCAGTATTGCCGTCCAGACAGCCCTTTTCCTTCATGTTCATGGCCAGCAGGGCGATGATCTTGTCGCCGTCGATCTCCTGCCCCTTCTCGTCGCAGGCGAGGCAGCGGTCCGCGTCGCCGTCAAAGGCGATGCCGCAGTCAAAGCCGCCCTCGACGACAGCCTTTTCCAGATTGTCCAGATGGGTGCTGCCCACACCGGCGTTGATGTTCTTTCCGTCAGGCTCCACGCCGATAAAGGTACACTTTGCGCCCAGACGGGGGAACAGCTGCCGGGCTGCTGCTGCGGAGGCACCGTTGGCGCAGTCGATGCAGATGTTCAGGCCGGACAGGTCGCCGTCGATGGACTCATACAGGTGGTCGGTGTAGTCCTTGATGCCGTCGGTGCGGCAGGTCACGCGGCCCACATCGTCGCCGGTGGCCAGCTTGAGGCCCGCGCACTGATTGTCGATGTAGGCTTCAATTTCGTTCTCCACCTCGTCCGGCAGCTTATAGCCGGTGCCGGCGAAGATCTTGATGCCGTTGAATTCCATCGGGTTGTGAGACGCCGAGATGACCACGCCGGCGTCGGCGTTGTACTTGCGCACCAGATAGGCCACGGCGGGAGTGGGGACGACGCCCAGACTTTCGACGTCCGCGCCCACGCTGCACAGACCGGCGGTCAGGGCAGCTTCCAGCATATCACCGGACTGGCGGGTGTCCTTGCCGATGAGGATACGGGGCTTATGGCCGGTGCTGCTGGTCAGCACGGCGGCAGCGCCGCGTCCGATGAGCATCGCCATCTCACAGGTCAGGTCTGCACCAGCCACGCCGCGCACACCGTCGGTACCAAAATACTTTCCCATAGTAAATACCTCACTTAAAATAAGCTCTGCTGTCCATTGTCCTCGGCGCTGTCGCTCTCAGGCGCTTTCAGGCCGAGATGCTCATAAGCCAGCCGGGTGGCACAGCGGCCCCGGGGCGTCCGGGTCAGAAAGCCCATCTGCATCAGGTAGGGCTCACACAGGTCTTCCAGCGTCACGGCCTCTTCGCCGAGGGCTGCGGCCAGTGTTTCCAGACCCACCGGGCCACCGTTATACATTTCAATGATAGCGCGGAGCAGGCTGCGGTCCAGTTCGTCCAGACCCAGCGCGTCCACGTCCATCCGCTTGAGGCTCAGCAGCGCCACGTCCCGGTCGATGATGCCGTCGCCCAGCACGGTGGCAAAGTCGCGCACACGCTTGAGGAAGCGGTTCGCCACACGGGGCGTGCCGCGGCTGCACTTGGCCAGCTCATAAGCACCCTCGGGGGTGATGGGCTGGTCGAGGATGCCCGCCGAGCGGATGATGATATTGCTCAGCTCGTCGGGGCTGTAGAGCTCCAGCTTGAGCAGCACGCCGAAGCGGTCGCGCAGAGGGCCGGTGATCTGGCCCGCACGGGTGGTCGCACCCACCAGCGTGAACCGGGGCAGATTGATGCGGATGCTCTGGGCGCTGGGACCTTTGCCTATCATAATATCCAGCGCGTAATCTTCCAGTGCCGGGTAAAGCACCTCTTCCACCTGCCGGGAGAGGCGGTGTATCTCATCGATGAAGAGGACGTCGCCCTCCTGCAGATTGGTCAGCAGGGCGGCAAGGTCGCCGGGCTTTTCGATGGCCGGGCCGCTGGTGATGCGGATCTGCACCCCCATCTCGTTGGCGATGATGCCCGCCAGCGTCGTCTTGCCCAGGCCCGGAGGGCCGTAGAGCAGGATGTGGTCCATAGGCTCGCCCCGGCGCTTGGCCGCTTCGAGATAGATTTTCAGGTTCTGCTTGACCTTTTCCTGTCCGATGTAGTCCTCCAGATGCTGGGGGCGGAGGTTGTTTTCCTCGCTGTCCGCCGCCGTCATCCCGGGCTGCATCATTTTTGCGCCATAGAGCGCGGTATCGTCCTGCATCGTTTACCTCCTGCCCGCCATGCTGCGCAGCGCCAGCTTGATGATCTCTTCCACCGAGAGCGTGCCGTCGATCTTGGAGACGGCCAGCGCGGCTTCGCTCTGGCTGTAGCCCAGCGACACCAGCGCGGCGATGGCCTGTCCTGCCCCCTGTGCGGCGGCGGTGTCCGAAGCAGCGCCTGCCACGTTTTCCAGGTCGATGCCGGCGGCAAAGCCTTTGGCGACCTTATCTTTCAGTTCCAGTACGATGCGCTGGGCCAGCTTGGGGCCGACGCCGGACGCAGCCTTGAAGGCTTTGTGGTCGCCCGCCGAGATGGCCAGCGCCACACGGTCGGGCTCCATGACGCTCAGGATGGCAAGCCCCACCTTCGCGCCCACGCCCGACACCGAGGTGAGCAACTCAAAACAGGCCTGCTGCTCCTCGCTGGCAAAGCCGTAGAGGCTGACGTCGTTCTCGGTGACGTTCATCACCGTGTAGATGGTGGCTTCGTTCCCCACGCCGGGCAGCGCACCGGCCACGCTGGCCGGACACTGGGCGTAGTACCCCACGCCGCCGCAGCAGATGACCACAGCGTTCAGGGTCTTTTTGATGATCTTTCCGGTTAAGCTGTATATCATAATAACAACCTCAAATCGGCCCCGGCACACGCCGTACAAAGCGGTTGAGCTGGCTGCCGTTGGTGTGGCAGAAGGTGATGGCCATCGCCAACGCGTCGGCGGTGTCGTCGGGCTTCGGGATGGCGGGCAGATGCAGCAGGATGCGGGTCATCTCCTGCACCTGCTTTTTCACGGCTTTGCCGTAGCCGGTGACGGCCTGCTTGACCTGCATCGGGGTGTACTCGTAGATGGGCAGGCCCGCCTGCGCCGCCGCCAGCAGGATGACGCCGCGCGCCTCGGCCACGCCGATGACGGTGGTCTGGTTGTGCTGGTAGAACAGCTTTTCGATGGCCAGCACCTCCGGCTGTGTCCGCTCGATGACCTCCCGGATGCCGGCATACACCTCATCCAGCCGCCGCTCGAACGGCACTCCGGCATCGGTGCACACCGCGCCGAAATCCACCGGCGCAAACCGGTTGCCTGCATAGTCCACAACGCCCCATCCCACGATGGCATACCCAGGGTCGATGCCCAAAACTCTCATTCTGCGATACCTTTCCTATTATAATCAATCCATTATACCACAATCCATGGGCCAGAGCAACGGAGAACACAACCAGTTTGCGGAAACCTCCACCCAAATCCCAAAAATCATACAAAACCTTCTTTATTTTGTCATAACTGTTCCGTATAATAGAAGACAGGGACTCTTTGGAAACACCCGTCCCAGGCTGTGGGACGATTTTTAAGAACGCTACATGGATACAGGAGGAACACTCATGGCAAACGAAAAGATCCTTGTCGTGGATGACGACGTCAATATCTGCGAGCTGCTGCGGCTCTATCTGACCAAGGAGGGCTATCAGGTCACCATCGCCAACGACGGCGAGGAAGGTCTGGACAAGTTCAATCAGGTCAAGCCGGACATGGTCCTGCTGGATGTGATGATGCCCAGGATGGACGGTCTGGAAGTCTGCCGCCGCATCCGCAAGCTGGGCAACACGCCGGTGATGATGCTCACGGCCAAGGGCGAGACCTTTGACAAGGTGCTGGGCCTGGAACTGGGCGCGGACGACTACATGGTCAAGCCCTTCGATGCAAAAGAGGTCGTGGCCCGCATCAAGGCGGTGCTGCGCCGCTGCCAGACCAGCACGGCGGCGGCCGAGAGCACCGAGGGCGTCATCGAGTTCGACAACCTCCGCCTGGATATGAACAGCTACGAGCTGCGGGTCAAGGGCAAGGTGGTGGAGG